>ERZ507070.99-NODE-99-length-75347-cov-8.90918_pt1 | contig 75347 bp, 79 predicted proteins | sample MGYA00512865_ERZ507070 | MGnify/ENA metagenome assembly ERZ507070
TCCGGTTCCAGATGAACCGGCAGCATCCGAACTGCTTTGCAAGCAGTTCCTGCTGATGATTGTTTGGATAGATGCGGAATTTATATGCAATTTTTAATCCTTTGTCTTTACAATAACCAGCCATAATGATTCCTCCTGGTATTATTATGCCATAAGGATGGCTAGATGTAAGGGTGTTGGTTTTTTATTTGCTATTCATCACACGACTGAAGTCACATGAATTCTGGCCTAAATGTTAAAATTTTCATATTCCTGCTCCTTTTCATGGACTCTCCATTTATCATTTGACACCTTTAATATGTCTGTAAAAAATGAATGATAACGGTATATGGAGTGAACTACAAAGGATTAGTGGAAACAGAGACGGAAACGGATTGCATATGAATTTATTGGCATGTTTTATCTAACATACTGTTTTTGATAAAAGATGATTGGAGTTTTTGATTGGAGGAGTATTATGATTAACAACGTAAAAGACTTTTTTGATGACTACAGACTGGTAATTGCAAAATTCAGAGTCAATGCTGCAAAAAAAATGAAATGGTATCTGTTTTTGTACAAAAGCTATGTTACGACTGTTTTAGCATTCTTAGCTGTTATCGGTATTGCGGTTCTGTGTAATGCATTCAGCTGGATTATCACATGCGGCATCATCAAGTTAATAACCGTCTGTTTCGGGCTCCAGTTCTCATGGAAATATGCGACTGGAATCTGGTTATTGCTTACGCTGCTTAGGTCTTTCTTAAAACCATCCACAAAATAAAAGGTGCCAGCAGGCACCTTTTCATTTATACAGACTCATCTGTAGTATCATTTTAATCCACGCTCGGCTATTTCACGGAGTGCGACTATATCTTATAAATGCACCGCTTTACCCCCTGCCAGTGTGGGATACCGATTTCACTCCGCCCACACTGCCGTTAAGCTTGTTTTTTGCATTTCAACCCTCCTTCCATCTATGGAGGGGGATTCTCGCTGTTTGTTTCGTGGGAACATTACAGCTTCTCTTTTTCAGCAGATTGAATCCACTCTTCAATCTGTTCTTGTTGGATATCCGTCAGTTCAGATATCTGTTGGACTGATGTACCTTTTTTATACATTTTCATAACCAGCTTAAACTGTCCTTGTTCAATACCTTGTTCAATACCTTGTTCAACTCCACGCTCGAGTATACGTTCGCTTAAATTACACATATGCACCATTTCCTCCTTTACTAAGTCCACATCCAACCCTAATTCTGTTAACCTTGATATTTTTTCATTGTATTCCAGATTCCCGAATAATCCATGAAGTAAATCAAGTAAATTGTTGCCAGTTTTGGAGTCTTCTTTTGATAATCTTATTATGATTGTCTCCATCAGGTCATAATCAGATTTTTTTATTTTCGTAAAACTTCCCAGTATATCTTCCTTAACAAAATGGTATCTTGAAACGGTGTTGGCTGCATAATCCGGTACATCAAAACAGATCCAGATAGAATATACTTTATCTAAGACATTATAATCTACTTTTTCCGTGATGTCACCTATCTGAGAACTTAACATCCTTGCACAGTAATAATCAGCCCTTTTTTCCAGCGGGTATCCTACACTATACTTTTTTTGTGCTTCTACATCAATATAAAGATTAATCAGGGATTCTCCATCATCTCCGGGGCTTTTTGCCATAAATTTCACGTCAAATCTTATGGTCCCTTCGTTTACAGTTGCATCTTCCTCCGATAGTCCCTTAATGTTGCTTATATTACGTGATACAGGAATGTCAGACCGGATGCTTTCTGGCTCTATATATTTATTTGCGATGTCATCAATGCTGCAATCCGCATATTCCGATACAGTGTCCTTAAGGATACGGGCTAACACAGCTCGTTCCTTTAATATGCACTTGCAGACTGCATCATATTTAGCGCCGGCATCAGCGCTTTGCAGCGTATTGCCTAAATTGCTGTTCTGGTTGGATTTTTCAACCATGATATTACCTCCTAATCCGTATGGTATAATCTATATAAACAGGAAGCAATATGTTTACCCTATGGAATTTTGACAGGGAGCAGCTTCTCCAATGTTCGGTTATCTTAATTGATATGTTCCTTTTTTATAATTATAACTGTTTTTCCATGCAATAACAAGACCGATCTTTCTGCTCTCCCTTTTCCGTTACAAAAAAAGGAAGACCAAGTCTTCCTTCTGCTACCAGCCTGTCCGTCAATCTTCTGTTATTTTAGCAACAATGGCTGAAGCAACCGCTAAAAAAATAGAGAATACACCTATAAAGGCAACAGGCAATAAGTATACGATTTTTATGATGATCATCGTGACAACGATTGATATCAGCGATACAACCAATGTCCACACCGCTGCATTACATATTTTTTCTTTTAGTGAATAACGGCTTGATGTCAATTCTTCTTTTATTTCTTTCGCAATTGCCAGAACAAAATTCTCTTTTTTCATCTTCACATCCTCCAATTATCTTTGATACTGGAATTATGTCACGATTCTCGTACCAACAAAAACAGAAAAAGGAACAAGGGATGATACCTCGTTCCTTTTGCCTTCTGGACTTATTTTATTATGTTTTCCGTATAGACGGTTGCCGGAACCTTTGAGAACCGATCACCATCCTTGTAGTATTCTACTGAATCGGAATAAACCTCGACTGCGACCGGATCCGTTCTTACATATCCAGTAGGTGCTTTCATTTCTACCAGTACATATGTTCCTGCACCGATTGGAGCCGGAGTTATCACATATCCTGTATCCTGGTCAGCATAAACTTTTCCATTCCCGTCTTCATCAACAACAAGCAGGTCATTCAGTGTGGAGAAAGCCGCAAATGTTCCTGTTTTATTGCCTTCCCCATTCTTATAAATCAATCCATCCTTAATCGTCCCAAGGTCCGTCAACAGGATCTGGTCATCTTCCTTACAGATAGGTGTTCCAGCTGATACGACTCCACTGTATAGCTCTCCCGCTCCGGCTCTTCTGGCTGTCTGGATATTCGTTGCTTTCATTGCTTCCAGGAATTCCTTGCTTCCCATAATGGTTGTGTCCTTTGTGTATACCTTTACATCTCCGATTTCAGGATAGTCATTTGGATTATTCCCATAGATACCTGTTGCGATTGCTTCCTTAATATCCACGGTTGAGGTATATCGTTCAGCCCCATAAATTGCAAAGATGGCATCATCATGCAGGATGTTCTCACCAGTTTCCGAATCCAGCTTTTCAAGGCGCAGTTTCGTCAGATAGAATGTATTCCTGAAGTTTATGGTTGCATAACCCGAAAACGTATCAGCCTTTCCATCTGCTGGTTCTGTGATGGTCCATGGAACAAGCGCAGCTGAATATTTTCCCTCGTACGCTGTATGCTCTCCTGTCCTCGTATTGACGTTATCATCGAAATAGAATCCGGAAGGGTTGTTGTCATCCCTATCAGGTCCATTCGGATATAATACATTATTTGCAGTCCCGTTGTCTTCAGAAACGGATGAATAATGGTAATAGGTAGATACATCTTCCGTACCAGACTTACCTTTTCCTCCTGCGTCCTGGTTCAAGTAATAGGGGTTTATATGTCCTTCATTAAATATGCCTACATCATTATAGGAATCTTTGTATGGTCCAAATTCGCTCTGTGTGATCTTGAAGTTTGTCAGAAGGGAATCCACGTCCAGTCCATATTTGTATACTTCAAAATCCCCGTTATCATTATGTGCCTCTATGATATGTGTCTCTTCCCCAAACCGGATATTGAACTTTTCCTGGGCCTGGTCAGAAGTCATTGCTGCATCGTACTTATAGGTATCATCATAGTTGTCTGTTCCATCCTTATATACAGCCGGCAATATCAGTTCCTTTGGTGAATCGATCTTATAGTGCTTGTTTGCAAAATCACCAAGTTCCTCACTGTAAGGCTGCTGTTCTACTGTCACATACACACCATATGGCAGGTAAGTCGAGATCCCATAGTAGTTATCGATTGTATCCCCATCTTTTTCCGCAACATCTACTGATAGTGTGGTCTTGTCTTTATCACTTCCGCCATCTTCATCAGAGCCATCCCACTGTATTGCATAGATCTCATCAAGATCATATGTATAGAATGGCTTCAAGTAATTATATGACTTTGCAATTGCGTTGAACAGGGCTTCATCATATACTTCGTCCGAATAGTTGAGTCCGTCTGTTTTTGCCTGATTTTCATTTGCTGCATTCAATTCTACCAGCTTAGCAACTTCATCCTTCAGATACCAGTCAATCGCAAACTGTCTTACTGCATCAGAAGCCTCTGCATTCGCACGTGCATAGTCTGATGTATTGATGATGTTCTCAATATAATTGTTATTGGCAGTGCCATTATAATAATCTTTCTCTTCTCCGCCCTGTTTGAAGATATGTTCCCTTATCCAGGCAAAGGGTTTGAATGATTTATCCCGGTCTCCGCCTGCGGTTCCATCTTTGTCAATTCCATCCGTGTTGTCAGGAGCATCGTCTGCATCATCCTTCTGGAATTTCTCGTAGAAGGTTTCATACCAATGCTGCCCAGGGTAGTTATTCATGGACGTTCCTGTGAATGTCGTGTGCATGTCATCATCCCATTTATCCGTATTAGCTACATTCATGGCATCGAAGAACTTTTCGTAATTGTACCCGTTCACCGTCCTTGTCTTACCAGCACCATCCTCGATGACCTTAGGGATTGTCTCCAGTATTCGTGTATATCCGGCATTCTGATCCTCGTTTATGAATCCTTCGCTGTAATTGTAAAGGGATGCATTTGCTATGATTGAAGTATCATCCACATTGTTGGCAATTGGACTTGTGATCATTGATACCAGGTTGTGAGGTACTTTGGTAAACAATTTTTCCACAAGCCTGTTGTTCATGTCACCTGTGATTTCCGATGTAGGGAATCTTCTTGTATATTCCAATATTCCATCATTCGTGTCAGCTATCTCATCGCCTCTGTTATCCACCCATGTAATGTTTCCATCTTCATCCCTGTATAAACGTTCGAGGTTGGATTTCATGTAAATCTTAAACCGGAAATTATCCAGTGCATTCGCCGCGTTTGTTCCATCTGCATTTTTACCGACAAATTCGTCTTCCTTCATGACATCACCATATGTGTTTCCTTCATAGCTTCCATCTGGATTCGTCAGGATGTCCTTATTCACCTTTATCTTCTGTTTGATTGGTCTTTCCCGTACGATGATTGGCTTTATGCGTGTTCCCGCATCGCTGTAGATATCATATTGCTTGATATAGTCCAGAGTCACAAATTCAACATAACTGCCGGCTTCCACTAAAGTCTTCGTCGATGATACGGAAATGGAAGAATTATCACGGATTTCATTCTTATCCATATCATTGGGGAATACGACACGATATGAGGCTGTCTGTGTGTCAGTCGTGCTCCAGTCAATGCCGCTTGTATCAATATGGACCGTATAGATACCATCTTTATAAGTAGCTGGTATCTCAGTCAGCTTATAATCTTCCGTATCATAGGTGATGGTCTGTTTATCTTCCACTTTTTTCGTTTCGAATAATGGTCCGTATTGGAAGCTTCCATCTGCCTGCAGCATCAGGCCATATTTCTGCTCCCCAGCTGCATAGGTCTCGTATAATGGAGAATATACATAGTCGATGTTGTAATCAGTCCCATATACAGCTTTCCCTTTCAATTCCTTATTCTTGATTTTGAATGTGTTTCCGGAAACTTCGTAATCGTCCGGAGTATATGGTATGTAGTAATATCCATTTACCTCTGTACCATCTTTCAATACATTTGTACATGTCTTTCTCACATACAGCATTCCATCGCTATCGATATAAGTGGCTGCTGTTTTATAAACGTATCCGTATCTGATGATGAACTCGCATCCGCTTCCTGACTTCTTCACATCATCGATGATATAGCTGTCGTAGAACTGGCTGTAATCGCGAAGCTCGTTAATCAGGTTCTCTATGATTTCCCCGTTTGTCCCGCCACTTACCGTAATTTTCATCCATGGCATTGCATCCGTGTTCTTGCTCTTTGTGTATCCAATCTGCTTGAGCATGCCCTGTCCTTCTGATTTGATATAACCAGTATCAATCGTGCCGGAATTATATTGATTCAGATCAGATGGGTTGGCTGTCCCATTCGGATATTCGTTCCTTCTTTGCAGAGGATAGTAATATCCCGTTGTTGGCTCCGTTCCATATACCTGGTTCCCGTTGTTATCCAACACGGGAATGTTTGCCCCGTTCTCATCCTTTTTGAGTTCCCCGCCATTTGCTACAATCGGTGTGTTTGTTATCTCTGTATGGGATCCTACCACAACCTCTTCCGTCACTGGGGTTGTGACTTTTTCTTCCTTATAGAACTTCGTTCCTGCAGGGTAACCTTTCGCAATGATATCGTATCCTTCTTTTGTTCCCTGGTATGTAACGTCAAACCTTAAATTGCCATCCTGGTTGTCACCATACTGTTCATCTGCCTTATAGCCACCGAATGTTGCCGAGCCGAACTGGTCAAACGATACCTCCGCAATTGGATAGTTCGTTGCATCCTTGTTGATGCCGGTAACAGAGAGTTCATACCCCTCGCTTCTTCCAAGTTCCTGTATATAGTATTTTCCTAAGATAAGCGGACGTCCAATCCATTCATCCCCATTGTTTCCAAGGTTATCCTGATAAGTCCTTTCATCAATATTGATGCCGTTGTTCATCAGTTCCGTCGTATAGGCATGGGTGTACAGGTTCTCCAGGTTGTTGGCCGGAGCTTCTGTTATCGTGATGAAGGAAGCATCACCATTCTCATCCGTTGTCGCTTTTGCCACTAATTCGCCGGTTGAATAAACAACGCCGCTCTTTCCATCCGGGTGGTTGATGTTTTCTGCTGCAAACAGTCCATATACAGCACCTTCCAGAGTCCCATCCCCTTGCGTATCTCCTTCACTCTTATACACATCACTCTTTTCTTCTCCCTTCAGGAGTTCAAAATCACGTTTATTGATATGGACCTCACCTTCTGTCCGGTGATCGTATACATGGAATACATGGCCAACATAATCATGTTCATAATTGTTATATGGCACGTCATCAATCTCACTGCCCAGTGGATCCGGTGGGTCGCCGCTAAAATCCCATGTTATTCCATTCCATACTGCTTCAATTGGATACTCTCCGCCGCCTTCATCATCGTCATCATCCGATTTCATCAGGCTGGTTCCGTTTCCGATTTCGCCAAATGAAATAGATGCATTGGAAGGGGTTGCAAGCATATCCTCTTCATCGATGAACTCAAAATCTTCTGTTTCTTTTTCAGCTGCAGTCGTTTTTTCTGTCTCTTTTATATCTTCCTTCGATTCCTTCACTGATTCCTCAGTTGTGTGGACCGCTTCTTTTTCGCTTTCTTTCTCAGTTTCAGCCGTGGTCATTTCTGTATTTTCAGATGCGGATTCAGTGACAGATTCAGAAACGGAGGTTTCATTATCTTTGTCATCTTTATCAGTAATGGTTTCCTCTGGCAGCGTCTCAGTTGGATCAATCCCGGAAGACTGGACCAGCATGACATCGTTTGATGATTTTGTCACAGGATTGACAGGAGCAAAATCTGTGTCAGTTGTATTGGATGCATACTGTACTAATGCCACTGCACTGGCGAGGTTCTTCCTGTTTCCGATTCCGTTTCCATTGGCCCGCTTATCCACATTTCCTTCAAACTTACCAGTTGCTTTTGAATCATCTTCTGTTTCGGAAGAACTGAAAACAACAGTTTCCACTTTGTTGTCATCATTATGCAGGTCATGCAGGATATAACCATCCCTTGCCGTCTTCTCTCTTGCTGTGTACTGGTAATCCAGGTTTATGAATGCTTCCCATACCTCATCACGGTAAGCTTCACAGGCTTCCTTTGCCTCTCCCTCATTGATAGAGTGGAAGTTGGAAGTCTCCTCACATTTATCAACAGCCTGTTGCCATGCTTCCCAGGCAGCAGCTTCCAATTCCGCCTGCTTTTCATCACAGTCACAGTCATCCTCTTCATCATGGTCGCACTCAATATCTTTAATCTCAGGGTCCGGATGTCCATCACAATAAATGGCACTGAAGTCATATTTGAAGACATCCTTATGCTCTATCTTACCATTTACATCTGTTGTCTCCTCTGAACAGACCTGCCAGTCATCGGTTGGTTTATCGGTACTTACTTTTGTCTTGCTGAACTTATCAAATTCGAGATCATCAAGTGGTAAGATACCGTTTGAATTTCCCCCATTGTGGTCCACACTATCATCAAACTGGCTGGTGTCCATTCTTTCAAGAATCTCAAAGGTTGAGTTCTGGAGTGGCTTTCCAGTTTCAAAATCATATTTATAAAGTTCAATGTTATAGTTAGATGTGAATGTCTCGTCGTGCTGATGCGTATTTACGGTTACTGTGTAGGATCCTTCGCCAGGATTTGGAGTTGGATTTTTTTCACCACCAAACGTCATATAAACAGTCCAGTCAGTATAATCAACTCCCATAAACATATGTTGCACATCACCCCTTTGTGGATCCCATATATCAAGTGCAGTTGGTGAAAATGTATTATTTCTTCCATCTGCATGTGTTTCTGCATCAAACTGTAAAGGTATAGGCCCTGCAGCTTTTAATTCTTCTATATCTCCTTTGAATTCTACATGTACCCAGTTCCTTCCACCATCGTTTTTATGCTCCATCGTTAGCTTATCACCTAAACCGACTTTTGCTGGAGCTTTATCCCAGTCTAAGAAATATTGCATCCATACCTGGTCATATCCAGATTCTACCGCCTCTAAATAGTCAATTAATTCAAAATCCTTTTCCCAGATTCCCTTTTCTTCATTATAATCAAGTTCCTGGACAGGAGCCTCTGATGGCCATTTTGACATAAAATCAGCAACGGATTCAGATTTCATTTGTCGACGAACATTTTCTGCATAAGTTTCAAGTGCTGACAAAGTATGAGCTCTCATATCACCACTTGTCGTTATATGTTTTTCAATTATAGGTCTAGTTGTTTCTACCCATTCATCAAAATCGTCAATTGTGAATGGGCCTGATTCAATTCTCCAGCACAACATTTGGCATAAAATATAATAGGGGCCGTAGTTCATCGGCTTTCCATTTCCACCACCAGCCATAATGTATGCATATGCTAAAAACAGACCTTCTTCTTTTGTCAAATCAGTGGGAGAAGTCCATGGATCAAAATAGTATTTTGTTGTATTTCCTGCATCTCCCCTATGAAGTCTTAATGATGGATCAAGGCAGACAGATGACCGTCCAGCAACAGCTAACATATATAGATGATTTCTGTCTGCTTTTCCATAATAACTAGCTGGTCCTCCAACCCAATAATCTCCAAGATTATTTGTTCCTGTTGCAGTTTCAATTGCATAAGCCTTTAAATAGGATGGTACAATTGCCGTTCCAATCATCAAAACTGCCATTCCGAAAGCTATTCCTCGTTTATGATGTAATAATATTTTTTTTATTGTTTCTATATTCATTGTTCCCTCCTTAATTTTTATCGAGTTCTCCTATAAATATGTCAGATTATCTTCTACTAAATAACTTCAACATCAAAAGAATGCATGTTTTTTTTGTGACATGCACAATCCTAATAAAAATACACATAAAAAGAGCCTACTTCTAGGCCCTTCATGCGATCCTTATGAAATTATCCCAACATACTATTGCCCTGCTACCAAATTGATTTTTATAAATACTGATAATCCTAACATATTAAAAATAAAAAGGTGATTTTATGAATTCTACGCAAAAAAGAAAAAGTGAAATAGAGAATGCCTATAATAAACTACTTCTATATAGGCAGGAAGTTGCTGATTTTTTATTATATGCAACGGGATTCCATTCCCACAATGACTATGAACAGCATTGGATAGAAAAGGCGATGGAAACTGTTATTCATTTAAGAGATAAGAGAAGCGAAGCTCTTATTCTTGGAACTTTATTGTTTCAAGATAATGATTCCGAATATGTTTTTTCTGATGGCACAATCTATAGACAGTCTTATCTTTATGCTAAGTATTTGGATATATCTCGAAATACGGTTAGTTGGATTAATACTGCTAACCTTTATTTAAGTGAGTGGGTAACCATGTAGCAAAAAGAAGCATTATATTTTTTATTGATATGATTTAGAATAAATTCTTTTATAAACAACATTCGCTCTAATCTATCTGTTGGCAATAATACTTCCGATGAATAGTTTTCTTTGTCAAATAAGCAAAAATGTAAGCTACAGTTTAAAGAATCATCAACATATTTAGTAAAATCCTGATAAAATGGAATAGAGTCAGCCCAGTTATTATTATAAGCATCGGAATAAGATAAACCTCCCGTTATTTTTGTTATCTTAATTCCCTGTTCTATTATATACTTCAGTAATGCATTCAAAATACATGTTCCAAAATGCATATTGGAACTGTATCTTCGATTGGCATGCGGCGTTCTTTCAATCCCAATTATATGTAATGTGGTTTCATATATTGAGTAATCTATGTAGGCAACCTCATTCCTATATTCATCAATCATAGATATACTCAATGTTCCAGTTTCTTTATACTTATATGAAAACCTGATTTATTCTCCAATTCTGTTTTTCTTATAATAGTACAGGAATCAAAGAAAGTCCATATTTTTCTTCTACTTTATTTAGTTATCCGTGTGCTCCTGTGGCCGGCTCTGTCTTTGACCCCATCGCTAATACAAACACAGGCTCAGAAAAAGAGCCTACTCGAATCAGTACTTATTGATTAGGAACTTCATTACTGGTTTGGCTAGAGGCGGATTTCTTCACCGTTGCAAAGAAAACGCTTCTATCCTATCCCATTATCAGAGGTATTGCTAACCGAATAAAATAGAAGACTTTTATATTAATTACCTAAAATCCTATCATACTAAAAATAAAAAAGGATAACACATATGCATAAATCAATCAACTCTACATATCCAGCATTTTACAAAGTCGAAAATGCCTACAATGATTTAATAAAATACAAAAAAGAAGTAGCAGATTTTCTTATATATGTTATGGGCTCACACTACACAGAAAGTTCCACATGGATAACGAAAGCTATGTCCAAGCAAGAAATCTTGCGAAAAAAACGGAGCGAAATAGCGCTTGCAAATCTTTTGCATGAGTCTGATATGAAAGAATATTATTTTTCTGATGGATCGGTTCACACAAATAGTGATTTATACGCAGAATATTTAAAAGCTTGTAGAGATGTAACAAGTTGGCTTGATTCAGTTGTCCTCTATTTCTTGGCAATATCATATGAAAACGAGGCACCCATCTCAGTTTCTTGATGATTGTTAATAAAATCATCAAGAAATAATTCGCGTTTCATTCGGTTTTCGGGAAGAAACACCTCTGATTTATAATTTTCTTCATCGTACAGATGAAAAACCAGCGATAAGGATTGTATCTCAATATAGTTCACAAAATCTGCATAAAATGGAATTGATTTTCTCCAATTATTAGAAATATCAGCAGACGAAAGCCAACCAGCTATCTTGTTAATAACTATGCCCTGCTCTTGTAAATGAATTATTAATTGATTAAAAATATTGGTGCCAAAATGATACTTTGATTCATATTTTCTGCTTGCATACGAAGTTCGTTCAATTCCATCTATGTATATTGTATCTGAATTAATAGAATAATTGATATATGCTACTTCCCACCCATTATCATCTTTCATAGAAATTTCGCGAATACCTTCGTCTTTATATTCATAATAGAACATATCTTATGCTCCTCTTCCGTTTTCTTTATTTATATTACAGAAATTGGAAAAAGTCTATGTTTTTCTTATACCTTATTCAGTTATCGATGTTGGATGTTTCCTGCATCTGCTTCTGTTACTGCTTCTAATTGAGATCCTAATGAAGATTCAGACCTCACCATTTTTCTCCAGCCCAGATTCAGGTACGGATACAGGCACAGGAGGCGTTTTCCTTCACCGGAGCAAAGAAAAATCTCCTATCTTATCCCATTATCAGATATTGATAACTGAATAAAATAGAAGATTTATGAAATAAAGTTCTTTATATTACTGATTAATTCAATATTGTTATTTTACTACATCTAATCTTGCCTCCGTTATGTACAACACGGGCCACATCTTCATAATAAATCTTACAGGTGACGACTAAATCTGGACAATATTTTTTTGCATTCTCATACGTCCATACGGAGAATCCAAATGAATTCTCGTTATTAGAATAATCAGCAAATGTTTCATAAGTTTCATTCGGCTGGTATTGATACTGGAAATTAAAACTACTATAGCGGTCTTTGCGAATACCTTTATATGCAATAAAGTAATCATCGTGGCATTCATATAAGCCAGTTTCAACAACTTTAGCTTTTTTTTCTTTCACATCCAATTTACACCAACTGTTGTTAATAGAATTTAAATCCACCTTATCTTTAAATTCCTGAATAAAATCCTCTGAGAGATGTTGGTATTTTGAAATACAATCCCAATCTACTTTATCTGCAAACTCCCTAATAAATGCTTCTGATAGGTGTTGGAAAATTGAAATACACTTCCAATCTACTTTATCTGCAAATTCTCGCATAAAGTCTTCTGATAGTTGTTGGCGTATTGAAATCCAATACAAATCTACTTTATCTGCAAATTCACGAATGAAATCTTCTGATAGCTGTTGGCGTGTTGAAATGTAATCCCAATATACTTTATCTGCAAATTCACGAATGAAATCTTCTGAGAGGTGTTTGGATTCCGAAACCCTCGCCCAGGATACTTTGTTTGCAAATTCACGAAGGAAATCCTCTGAGAGGTGTTGGTATCCCGAAACCCAGCCCCAAGCTATATCATTTGCAAATTCCCGGATGAAGTCTTCTGAAAGCTGTTGGTGTTTTGAAATATGATTCCAATATACTTTATTTGCAAATTCCCTGATGAAGTCTTCTGAAAGCTGTTGATATTTTGAAATATGCTTCCAATCTACTTTATCTGCAAATTCACGAATGAAATTTTCTGAGAGGTGTTGGTATTCTGAAATATAAAACCAATCTACTTTATCTCCAAATTCACGAATGAAATTCTCTGAGAGGTGTTGATGTTTTGAAATACGCTTCCAATATACTTTATTTGCAAATTCACGGATGAAGTCTTCTGAAAGCTGTTGATGTTTTGAAATACACTTCCAATCCTTATCATCAATGACTTCGGCTTGACATATTTTTTGTAAATCTTTCAAATCCATTCTTTCGCTAAAATCATAAGCTTTTCTGCACATATTAAATTCTCCTTATCCAAATATACTCTTATTGTCTTAGTCTTTTTTAATATGTGTTGTTCTGGTTATAGATAATTTTATAAAATAGATGGGGTCCAAAGCTATTTTTTCTTCTACTTTATTCCGATATCAATGTGTGATGCTTCCTGATTCTGATTCAGTTTTGCCTCTAACGAAGAGGCAGATTACATTAGCAATCTGATTCTATAGCCGGCTCCATCTTTAGTATTGATTTAATTATTTTTACGCGTGCTTACCTTTCTACTTTAATCTTTTATCAATTGCATTCTGTGCCCGGCTCTGCACATTTTTTGTTCTGCTTCCCAGTTTATTATGTGAAAAATAGTTATGTATGCCTTTTCAAATCCAGTGGCCGAACCGGAATCAAACATGTCTTATTCACGCAACACAAACAAAAGCTCCATCTTCTTTACTAATCATAGAATGCCCCATATACGACTAGAACTCGAATGATGTTAAAAGCAAAAGGAAACAGTTCCTATCACGACCTATTCTTCTATTTTCTTATTTTAGTAAAGAGTGCTGTCTTGCCTAAAAGAAATCCGTACTCACATCATAATTTTAAATCATGCACTCAACAGAGTGCTGCTATTACTATTTTTCCATTGGATTTAAAAAAGAATTTCAATTCAAGTATTTACAATGACTGCGACCATCAGCGTTTCATTAAATCCATATAAGTAATCTCATTTCAACTCACGCACTCTTGAACTACACTACTTACAGAAGTAGTGGATTCTTGTTTCTCCAGAACTGCTCAGATTCTGAAACAGAAACAGAGCTTTACTATCCACAACAGGGCCGTCCCGGCCTTGTTATATTTAAGAAATCATATTTAATCCTTCAATGAACTATCGTGGTATAGGAATCCGATTTGCGCTTCCTTGACTTGAACTTTGGAAATCCGGATTCCGGCAGCTCAAAGTAGTTTTTGAACGCAGCCTCCAGGTTCTTAAGGGAACTCTGGAGTGCAGTGGAATCCACATCCTTCAGCCTTTCAAAGCCTTCCCGTTTCTTGAGTTGTGCCAGGTCTTGACGGCACTTGGTATAATCAAAGGGTTCTGTATTTGAAATCATTTTTCATTGGCTGCCTTCTTTTTAGTAATATTATGACTGAATATTTAGACAATGACAAGGTATCTACCAGGAATATTTCTATATCTTTACTCCTGTAAAATGACTATTTGTTTTATATGCTTGCTATAGGTATCTGTTTATATATTCTAAAAAACAAAAAAAGAGGTATAAAACCTCTTTATGAAGGGCGTACCATTTTTATTCTGGCAAACGGGGAATCCAATCTTCTTTTACTGCTCTTAATTTGTCTTTCGGCACACAATTATTTAGTGCGGAATTATATGCCAGTGCCATGTCTATAATATAGAACTCATCACCGTTCTGCATGATATCAACAGACCACTGCCCAGAAAGATTAATCAATGGGATTATTTTTGTCAACTTTTCCTGTATGAGATCCTTATTATTTTCATATCGCTCCATTAGTACCGACTCATGCATTTGATAAATCACATAATCGTGTATTTGATGAGGCGTATCTGCATCATCCTCATGTCCAAACCTCTGTTTCATTACATCTGGATCCCAGTATGGATTTATACCAATGATTTCATCTGTGTCGAAATCCACAAATATCCGGTATTCTGTATGTAGAGGCAATCCTTTATAGATGCATGGATTGTTTTCTTTATCTGGTATATATTCCCTGACAACCCACTCATTTGTTGTAGATACCCCATAAATACATGGCATGCTTAATGGTGCTGCCATCTGTTGTGCCTGGAATTGTATGAAAAGAAGATACTCTCCAAGTTCTTTCACCTCTTTCTCCCCCTGAACATGGGCATTCCTGAAATCGAATTTTGATGAATAGGTTCCTGTCTTTATGAAGTACTCCTGCTTGGGATCCAGTTCGAATGCTTTGTCACAGAATTTGTCCACAATACGTATGGTTGCTGGAGTTAAAAGATTATAATCCATACGTGTCTGTTGCAGAAGTGACATTGGAACTTTCATGATTTTAGTCTTTGGTAAGATGAAAAAATCCTGTGTACTAACCGCATCAACAAGAGCTGGAAACCAGTGTCCCATCGAATTTTGATTCATGCCTAATATTTCGTATGTAATTGGGTCAAGGTCAAGGATGTCTAATCCCTGTCGAAACAGATTGTACCACTGCTGTTTCTTCTGCGGGTTTGTTTCATTTAAAAAGTTCCTATACTGCATCAAAAGAACAGATGAAGTGTCTTCGGAAATGTCCTTCTGAACAAGGCTTCCTGTCAGCTGGGGACGGCATTCACAAGGAAGGCTCATAATATCAGATACTGTGACAGGTGGGTATTTGCCATGTTCTTGAAATCTGATCACATCTGCTTTAGTTCCATCATAGCTGTAAACAACAGTCCTCGCTAGTAGTTCATTTACAATACAATCTTCTAATTCCGTATCCGGAACTGCATCTACATTTTCCTTATAATTAAATGAAGCAGCTTGTTTTGCATTGATTTCAAACAGGTTATCACTTATAGCTTCATCTTTCATTGAATGCAATTCATATGCTTTCTCGAAAGCCTTTAATGCCTCTGGTGTTGTTTTCAGAAGGGCCGCAAGCTCGTCTTTTGTCAAAGCTGCTTTATTTCTATTTTTATTAAAAATATTCGACAAATCAAACATTTTACTCTCCTCTCTACTCCTTTGTTTAATCAACCAGAATAATATCTGTACCAAATTTTTCTTTCAAAATAGCAATAGCCTCTGCTCTTGTGAGTACAGTAGATTCTGATATGTCTTCGATATTATACGAGATAGGACTAGCAAAATAATTCATATGATAAAAATGCCAATCCTGAAAATCACCAAGAACCTCAAATATTTCTGATAGCACATCACACATTGTCTCTGTATCGGCATCATTTGGCAACGTAATTAATTTGTTAGGGTCATCATCACAAAAAGTATCATTACATAATGTCGCCATTTTGTTAATTACCGATATTAATCGTTTTTTTTTCACTTCATAGTCACTTTCACATTCCAACAAATATGGATCTTCAAAAAAGCGACGTAATTCATTATTAAAATTTTCTAAAAAATATGTCAAGAAATCTATTATTTCTTTACATTCCGTTATATATGTAAATGTTTCTTTTCCATCTGCATCGCCAAACATTACTTCTAATGTAAACTTTTTTTTCATAATTTAAACTCCTTCTAAGTTACTGTATTATTTGTATCATACCCTTATTCTTAATTTGCATCTTCTGACAAAATCTTCAATATGGTATCTTCTGAGATACCTAAGAGTTCTGAGGCTAACATGCAAACCCCTGTCCATCTTTCTGATTCTGGATCAATTTTATTACAGAGCAGCTTTAATGTGCCAATAACATCTTCCGTATAAATTGGGTTATTCATGAATTTCTCCTTTTTCATTCTTTTAGTTGTTCTTTTTGCTCCTACTATGATTTTACAAATACAGTATGTCATGAAAAAGCACTACTTATTAAACGAGTATCCATATATATAACACAATATAAAAAAGCCAGATTGACCTGGCCATAACACTATCATAATCTGTAAGATTAAGGACTGAGCAAAAAACAAGAGCAAATAATTTGCTCTTGTTTAAATAGTCTTCTGTCCTACAAAAGACGGTCGTTCTATCACTAAAAATTGATGCTATTTAAATCAATACATTCATGTAGAATGATGTATGTGCGGTTTTTGGCTGTTTCGGATTGTAATTTTTCAATTAACACACGTTTATACAGAGTGTACCTATAGGCAAGTAGCTAATGTTAAATTATGGGTAATTTTAATCAACGCACTCAACAGAGCACGATATATTAAGCGAATATTTCCTTACTTTATCAGTTGTTCTATATAAGATTGGTTAACACCCATAAATCTTGGATATTCTTTCAGATCTTCTTTTGTACAATCTTTTAAGGCCAAATCATAAATTGCACTTGGAACCGATATTGCTTTTCCTTCTTTTAATACCAAAAATATAAAATCGTCCTTTTCGACTTGGCAAAAAAGCATGTTGTCATTTATGTTCATGATTTCAGAAAGTATTTTTTTCATTACTTCTAATGCAATATCATTTAATCCTGCATCAAAAATCCGTATTTTTTCAATTAGTTGATTTATATCGTCTACTTTTCTGAGAGAATAACCCGATTCTACTAAAGGATTTATTAATTCCATAGGGTAATCATCTAATAAGCTGATCATATATTTTTTTTCCATGTCATGGTATAGAAAATCATATATAAAATGAGTCTCAGCTTTACAGGATGGACAAATTGTTTTGTAAATGTCGTTTTTAAGTATATCCTTTTTTTTCTCTGGATTAAGTTGGGCATTGATACTATCCCAAATGTCAATTTTATAAGTCTTATTACAAACAGGACATGTAATTTCAGTTGTATGGTATCTAGACATCACTATTCCTCCAAACATTTGTTCGATAGTTTTATTGTAACATGATTTTTAAAGATGTCAATATGTAAAAGAACATTTGTTCCCAAAGATGTGGAACATACATTTCTTGGTCTATAGGTATATTATGAGCAGTAAACCACTGAATGACAATGTTTGTAATGAAAAAGCTGCTAAGTAATTTAACAGCTTTCAACAGTTTCCTTTTTTGGTAATCAAAATAAGCGTTTGTAGTATCTACTAATCTAAGAAAGTTACTTTACAACAGCGGATCTCATCGCACTCATTAACATTCGCAACATCTTCATAATTGACTTTACATGTTACAATTAGCCTTGAATAACATGCCTTTCTGTAAGTCAGACCAGAGAATCCAAAAGAATAATTATTATTTGAATAATCTGCAAATGTCTCATAAGTTTCACCAGGGAGGTACTGGTATCTAAAAGTAGAATTACTGTATCTATCATATCTGATTTCCATATATGCAATAAAATAGTCCTCATGACACTCATATAATCCAGTATTCTTAATAATTGATTTTTTCTCAAACGGGCTTTTTTTTCGCCAGCTGCTGTTTATGAGTTCTATATCTAATTTCTCCTTAAACTCACATATAAATTCTTCTGACAAATTCTGATACATAGAAATTAATTCCCAATCCACTTGGTTTTTAAACTCGCGAATAAAACTCTCTGATAAATTACGATATTTAGAAATTAACTGCCAATCTACCTTATCTTTAAACTCACGAATAAAGTCTTCTGATATTTGTTGGTATTTTAAAATATTAATCCAGTTTACTCTATCTGCAAACTCTTTTATAAAGTTTTCTGAGAGTTGTTGGTACTTTGAAATCTCGCACCAATCAACCTTCTCTGCAAACTCCCTTATGAAGTTTTCTGAAAGTCGTTGGTCATTTGAAATCCACCACCAATCAACCTCCTCTGCAAACTCCCTGATGAAGTTTTCTGAGAGTTGTTGTGAATATGAAATTTCATTCCAATGAACCTTATCCGCAAATTCTCTTATAAAATTTTCTGATAACTGTTGCCAATGTGAAACCTTTTCCCAGTCCATTTTATCTGCAAATTCTTTTATAAAGTTTTCTGACAATTTTTGTTCCCCTGAAATGTAAAACCAATCGACCTTATCGGTAAACTCTCTTATGAACGCTTCTGACAATTTTTGTTTCCACGAAAGATAAAGCCAATTAACCTTATCAGCAAACTCCCTTATGAACGATTCTGACAACTGTTGGTTCTTTGAAATCATACCCCAATCTACTTTGTCTGAAAATTCTCTTATAAAAGCCTCCGATAAACACTGATCACATGAAATCCTGAACCAATCCACTTTCTCTGCAAACTCTCTTATAAAAGCTTCCGACAAACACTGATAACACGAAATATTTCTCCAGTCTACCTTGTCTGCAAACTTCCTTATGAACTCTTCTGACAGCCTTTGGCGTGTCGATATACGCATCCATTCAGTTTCACTTAATTCATCTTCTTTGCAAATTTTTTCTAACATTAGTAAGTCTAGTTGTTTTTCAAAATCACGCATAGTTATTCCTCCTGTTTATACTCTCAACATCTGTTTTATATAATATGGTATTATTTCTATTTGATTAAAAAAGGCCATCACCCGTCCCAGGTAAATGGCCTTAATATCTGCTATTGATATTTATTTGTTTCCTGATTAAATTGTGGATTCACTAGAGTTATTCGTTGTAAGAATCATTTTAATAAGTCCCATATAATCTGATGAATTTTTCAACTCTTTTTTAAGATGTATATATTTTTGATATTCCATGAGTTTATCATAGGATTTCAGTTGCTCCTGCAAAAAAGCATTCTCTTCTCTCAACTTAAATATTTTATACATTGCAAATAAAAATCCGATGACCATAATTCCATAGGCTGCCAAGAAAAACATTATTATTAAGATTGTGCGGTCCATATTATTCTCTCCTCCTTGTGTGTGTCTAAGATAAGGATATTATAACATGAAATTAGTCAATAATGAATCTTTCTATAAAAATAGCCTCTAAAATAATATTGCCATGTGATAATCACACTTTTTACGGAATCTAATCCATTAAAATGATATCTTTATAAAAACATGAAACTTCCTCAATCAAAGTAATATTAGTACAGTCTGTGTCTAATGCAATAATATCTATAAGCTTTCTATTGAAAGCTCCAATCTCTGCATACAATTTTCTTTGTTTCCATGAAGGATGTGACGGGCTATCCGTATTATTAGGCTTCACAGCAATTTTATAATCAATAGATTCAATCAACTTTTCCTTGCTTGACCCTACCATTTTTTCAGCAGCAGCAAAATCATGATGAACCTCTGTAACCCAATTTACAAATTTACGATCTTCCTTATGGATGTAGCGTTTGCGCTTACGCTCCCAAAATAGCATAGCAAAATCTCCATCTTTGTGCGCCAATTCATGCCCTAATGTTATAAAAAAAGCATTATTTATCTCTATATTATTTTTGATAAGAAGATTTGCCCATTCATTATTAACCCATATATTTTTAGAAAAACACAATCCAGCACTAGCCGTTATTTCATATGCTTTTCCTAAACGATAACAGAAATTCACCTTATATTTTCCCATTTGTGGTAGTGAATTATAATAGTTAGCTATTTCTTTCAAATTTTTATATGTTTGATGCGTAATAATCAGAACTACAATAGGATCTATCAAAGCTTTTCTCCCTTTTGTTTTTCCTATTGTAACACTATTTACTTTATATGTAAATAAAGAGTGATTAGAATGAGCACATGTACAGATGTTATTATGAATCCACTCCATGGAAATATACGGCCCTCTTCCTCTCCTATCCAAAATATAATATTCATTATAAGTTCATAAATCCAAAATATAGTTAATATAACTATTAACCCAAATACAGCTTTAAGAGTCACATTCTTCACCTCATTTACTTTTAGTATGTGATACCTAATAGATGAAAGAGATTAACAACATGATAAATAAGGAAAATACAAAAGCCACAGTTATAGGCCTTTAATATATGCTTCTGAACTTACAATGTTATTATATTCTACTCCATCAATACCGGAAGATTTTATTGCTTATCGGTATATTTCAACCGAAGAAAAAAAGCTATAATAAATTCATATCCATACAGGCTAGGAAAAAGTGAGCCCCTATATAAAAAGAGATTTTTTGAGCGTTACATTAAATAATCAGTGTAATAATAGTGAGGAATATACTCATACAAAGGATATGCTAGAATTAACAATTTCCAAAGGGATACATGCAATTTATCCAATGAATATAAGAACATGTAGAAGAGAAATTGAGCAAGAACTCATTTTGCCTAAAGATATTATTATAGCATATAGCAAAAAACAATCAAGTAAAATAGGAATATCAGCATCGACCATATAGGGAATCCCGATTCTCCATCTTGTTCTAATATTCCAAAAAACCAACCAAATTTTATTATTAAAAGTATAAACCAAAATACAGTCAACACGACCATAATCCCAAACAAAATAGTCTTTAACATATGATCACCTCTTTTATTTTAGTATGTGGCGCTTATCTTCTATCTTGCCTACCAACTCAAATACTCATCCAGATTGTCCAAGCAGGAGCAATATGAATGAGTAAAAAAAGGAAGATTGTTGGCTGTAAATAACACAACAAGCCCTTTCCGTTATTTTTTATTAATTACAATTGCATTATTTGTGCTAATTATGTTTTTATAACATAAAAATGGAGTTTACGAATGGAATTTTTACCTAGTTATAAGCCAACGGGGTTTAAAGGTAAGGAACTTGATGTCTATATCCCATCACTGCATATTGCAATAGAATAAGATGGACAACATTGGCATCAAGATGCTGAAAGAGATTCTAAGAAAAATTTATTATGTGCAGAGAATGGCGTTCAATTAGTCAGGCCCCGGGAACCGAGATGTCCAGCATATGAGTCAAGATTGATCAAATACATAAGTCCTTCCCTTAAAGATGATTTTTACATCTGGGTCCCTACTTTGAATTTATAGCGACTAATGGCATAATAAAAACAGGCCCTTTGAAGAGCCTGTTCTTTGCTTTATTTTTGGATGCTATTTGAGTTTGCATATACACAGGAAAATTCTATTGCGTTATGTCCTGTTGGGTTATCTACTGCGTTAACATGCATATCAACAATATTAATATCAATAATAATATTATTTGAATTGCAATATTCAGCAAGAGATGTAGCACTTCTATTTGTACCAATAAAATCTAAAGAATATTTTTTATCATATTCAAAAGAATATCTAATTGGTTCTCCTATTATTGTTGGAATGCCATTGTTAACAACTGCTCCATAAATCCAAACTTCATGTCCATTTGGATCTAAATTATTATAATTACTAGGGAAACTAAAAGTAGAAGCATTCTGGTCCATCACAATACATTCAATACCATATCTGTTTTCTCTTTGATAGGAGGGTAAATCATCATTATTAAACATCATTGCTGCATTGGTTGCTATAGAAGCCCTTTCTGTTTTTCCGGAAAGTTGTGTCTGAATCCATGCTCCATCCGCACCTACCTGATATCCATCTGGAGTTGTGGTATTTGTCAGCATCGCACCATCACCACCTACATAGTAGGTTCCATTGATCCATTTGTTAGATGCCATATAACCATTGGCCTCAAAATAGTACCATCTTCCATTTACCTGCTTCCAGGCATTTGCCGGATACGAACCATCCGCATTCTGATACCACCAGCCAGCTCCGTCCTGCTTCCATCCTTCAGTCACAGAAGACTGTGATCCAGATGTATTTGCCCCAGAATGGGACCCGATTGCCGGATATGCTGCAGTGTCATATGCATAAGGATGGGTTGCTGCCTTGTAGATGAATTCTCCACCAGAAGCGATGTTTGCATCAATGTCAATGAAATAGAATCCATCATTGAATTCTACCATGTTCCACTGGTGATCGTTTGTGCTTCCGTGAATCCAGTATGCCTTCACATCTACGGCGTCCATCAGTGCTACGAAAGCTCTAGTCATGCCGGAACATGCAGCCTTCTTCTCAACCAGGGCTCCATATGCTGTATTAGCATAAGTGGATTCTCTCCAGTCAATATAAGCCACGTTGTTCTTGATGTAATTGTACCCTGCTCGGATCTTTGCATCATTGTCCATAGAACTGTTTACATAGTTTGTTGCAAAATCTGATGCAACGTTTGCCACTGCATTCAACTGATCCTGGTTGAGCTTAGAGCCATATACAGAATTTGCCCCTGCAGTGTAGCTTCCCTGAGCCTTTCCGATAACCTCCTGTGGAGTTGCAGCATAGACATAAGCACTCATTGTCATCATTGCTACTAAGCCGGCAGCTGCTAAAGTTAATAATCTTTTCTTCATAATATCAATCTCCTTTTCTCGATTACCCTACTATTATTATAACCGGAATCCAGAAATTGACAAGTTTTATATAAAAATGTTTCTGACTTTTTAATCTATAGAATTCAACATGACTCTACAGACTGTGACGTTCTTGCCTTCCTTGGCGTATTGCGTTTTGAGATCCTTCTCGTTTCGGACACTATCATAAATATTTTTACATTACAAGTCAATCCAGATCGGATATTGTAGGATAAAAACTCTCTGGAGATAATCATTATCTCCAACTGACTGTAACAATTATATAATGTGATTTAAGGAGATGGTATAACTGGAAAACCATTTAACCGTTAAATGATTTTCATAGATTGTTCTAATATTTCTTCACAAAACTTCATTTTAAGTATTTAAAAAAGCCCTCAATCGAGAGCTTTTGGCAATTTTAACTTACATACTCATATTTCATTTCACGCACTCAATAGAGTGCGACCCCCGGAATCATTCAAAGACCGTTCTACTCTCTGATTTCAACTCACGCACTCAATAGAGTGCGACCCGCAGTATTGACTGCAACAATGGCACTAGCAATATTTCAACTCACGCACTCAATAGAGTGCGACACCATGTCCACAGCACAAGCAACGACCATCAGTGATTTCAACTCACGCACTCAATAGAGTGCGACTGTTGCGTTTTTCCAGCATATGACATACTATAAATTTCAACTCACGCACTCAATAGAGTGCGACATGGGGCCTAGCTTGTGAAGGAAAACGACTTGATATTTCAACTCACGCACTCAATAGAGTGCGACGTTGTACCACATCCAAATCATCGGTTATTAGCAATATTTCAACTCACGCACTCAATAGAGTGCGACGTATTACGAAAAGCTGGAGTACCTTGACGCTATGATTTCAACTCACGCACTCAATAGAGTGCGACAGCAATATTTTGATGATGTTTCATGTATACATACAAATTATTGCTTTTCATATACACTTATCATGTCATAAGAAGTTATTTTTTAACTAAAAATATGAAAATCTGGTGCGAATATCCCTGTACTTTTATGTACGCTTAAGGTTCGCACTAAGATCTACCTTCCAGGATTTCACAAGTAATATTTTCCAATTCTTTTACTTCAATTTTATAATCATTTCCTTCTCTTTTTACAGATAATGAACGGTGAACTTTTGCTGATGGAAGGTTCCCCGCTGGGCAATTATGTTTCCACCATACAAGGTTCACTACTTCCATACTTCCGGATGGGCGTGCAGCTGACGCATCATTAGCAAACATATATAAAATTGCCTCTTTAAGGGTTTCTGCATCCGCTTCTGTAAACCCATTTTTGTTTGCTTGATTTACTGAAATAGAGCCATATGAAATATAAACATTATCATCAACCATATATTTCATACCCATAGTATCGCTTGATTTACCTTTTGCTACGCTCTCACCATTGAAACTCTTCGTAATCTGCAGAGGAATGACATCAATTGGTTCGATGCTTCTCGCAATCCGGAACGTCACTGCTCCTTTGACGTTAGTGGATACGCTTTCACCATCTACTTTGAACGCACAAACAGTGCCAAAAGCTCTAACATCAAACCATTTTTCGCAGATTGCACGAATTGTATCATCCATCGAAGTTTTTACTTCAGCAGGAATTTCTTCTTTGAAACGTTCTGACAGGCTGTTATACTTATCCAATTTCCGGTCATCGGACTGTTCGAAAATCGGATAACCCATATCAGATAATGTATTCCTTATTTTTCTTTTAATGCATCCATCAGTCATAAGCCCATATCCTTGAAAGTCCTCTCTTGGCATATTGTTATTTGCCGGATCACCGTTTGGAAGTGCCTTATCAACTCTCATCACAATTGCAAAATCAATCTTATTTAATCCACTCATACTTTCTCTCTCTCCTTCAGCTTTTTTATTCTTTTCCTTCTCGTTATGTATTTATTTGATTATTTGTTTGTTTCGGTTCACGCACTCAACAGAGTGCTACCTGGAAGCAGGGCAGAGGTTGGGCATGCAGGACATTTCAACTCACGCACTCAATAGAGTGCGACAACGCTCCGATTTTATCCCTCCAACTCATAGCAATTTCAACTCACGCACTCAATAGAGTGCGACAAAGGATCGTAATGGATTCTATATTCTATCATTTATTTCAACTCACGCACCTCATGAAGAGTGCGACAGCGTCTTGATAAGCTGGGAATAAAGATACCATCATTTCAACTCACACACATTAGAGGATGTGGAATTCACATTTGTTTTGTTAAGTTCCATAAGCTCACAATAATAACCAATTAAGTAAAGCTCATTTAAAATCCCTTTTTCCTTGCAATCCGTATTCAACAGTGCATGGATTTCCATTAATTCATCCTCATATTTATGAATATGGTTTTTCTTCAGTATATTCAGATATGGGGTTATTTTTTCATGAATAATAGGCCACATCCGTTCTGGATTTCTGCTAAACATATATCTTAGATTTTCTGCAGATGTAGGATGGTTTAATGGAGTTCCTTTTGCCCACATAGCGACTTCTTCCGCTTTCTGGGCTACTGCAAGTAATCGGCCATACAGATAACTTCGATCAGTTTTGTTTCTATCTAAAGACATCTCTAATACTTCACCTCTATAATCCTTTCTGTATTTTTTTACTATGGCACAGACAATCTCCAATGCATGTGCATATTCCATATCATTTTTGAATGAATTTCGATTTGAGATTTTACACACGCATGTTTTTACAATATCCTGTGGAATACGTCCGCCTTTGATTATGGTTGATATAATGCGACTTACTGTGTTATAAATCAAAGGACTTGTGTCTTTCATTCCTTGTGAAGCGTGCATGACTCTCGCAATCTCAAGTGCGGTTGGGGCAGATATGGAATGACATTTTCTCTTATTCGAAAAATAGGTCATCATCCATGAACAGTCTCTATGCCATTTCATAATGTGGTCTACATAATCAGAACCAGAAACGGAGTCATAATAAGAGATTGACATCCTACCTTTTAAATCAAACGAATTTAGTCCAATGATGTTGACTTCCGAATTTGGCTCCAGTTTTTGCTTATATCCTTTTGTCGCAAGCTCCAGTTTTTTAGCAAATGCTTCATTTGTTACGATTTCCGACAAATCATCTTCTCCAAGGATTCCGAGGCTGTTATCAATCAGATTTGGGATATCCATATTGTTGGTTTCCCAGGCCACAATGCTTAGCATACCAATACTGAATCCTTGTTTCTTTATAAGATATCTCAATGCATTGTGCATATACTGCATATCCTCATATCCGATACTGGCAGCATCATCTGCCGATTTAAAACGTCCAAGGTATGTAAACCCCTGTGTATCATTCGATGATATGATTTTTGCATTATCAGCAGCATTCCGTATCCGTTTCGGTGCTTTTCCTGCTTTTGCATCATATGTTCCACTTACATAGCTTAAAACCTTTTCATCGTTTGCTTTTTGGCTTGCATAATAATCAATCCAGGAATCGTAAATAAATTTATTCCTCCAAGTGTGTTCAGCTTCTTTACCTGACATTGTATTATTTTCAGTTTCTTCACCTGACATTGTATTATTAAGAACAGTGAAACGGACAAAAGCCTTATCATACTTTTTAACTGTTCCAGTCTCATCTACTTCTAAGATTTTGAACTTAACAAGATCTCTACATAACTGGTTCTTTGCAAGGTATTGTTCAATGAGCTTTATCTTCGGATGTGCATATTGTGAAGAATTCCATTTGTGTAGGTTTTCCATATACATATCATGTAATTCAGCAACAATTTCTTTTTTATCTGAAGGATAAAAATCAAGATAGTCTCCAGCAAGATATGAAAGCTTATCTACTAACGGATTTGGAACCGCCCGGCTTCCTGTCCTTGAAGCAGATTCAGATGTGCATGGGATAATAATTTCCCTGTCGTTTTTTCCTACAACAGAGGCTGCAACCAGATTCCCTTCCGGGTTGATTGTTATCTCAATTTCTGTATTTTGATAAGTATGGGAAATTGGAAGAAGCACATCAGATAAATTTCCGTTCTCATAATCAAACGGATACTTCTCTAAATACTTATAAGCCTGGCATAGAGCGTTCATTACATTCATAAATCAAACTCCCTTCTCATATCCACCTTATCAATCGGCTCAACATTTTGATTTAAAATAAATTGCTTTGAAGGAGCAAGATCTATAGATTTCTTTAATTTGCAATCCTTTTGCGGAATGAATTCAATCACGCCATGTTTCATTACTGGGGTCCATAGAAGTATAGCCGAATCCTTTCCATTCTTTGGGTATTGAATACTGTGAACCATACATCCAAATAGAATCTCCTCTATATCGTCATAATATCCTGTATCATTTCCGAACTCACATGGTTCTACATCGCAGGAACATTCACTTGTACCAAGATATGTCTGTCTTCTTCCTCCCACTTTTAAAGCACGTTTTGCCATTTCCATATGTTTTCTTACGTTCCTATCATTCTTTAAATCAGGTCTGGACAAATCCCATTCCATATGTGCTTCTATTTGATATCTAGGGTTTTGTAAATACGTCATCATGGCCCTGTCATGTCCTGGCTTATAATAAAAGATATGGTTTACGGCCATTGAGAAGGTAGCAATTTTATTCATGACTCTTACTTTATCAATAACCCAGTAAAAAGTCGGTTTCCAATAAATCGATTCGCAAAGACCTTCTAATGCACTATAGGTTGGAACCGGATAACTCATCTTCTCTCCACCTATTCTTGTTAGTGGATCCGTAAATAGTGCCAGCATCCCAACTGCTTCAAACGTTATTGTACGATTCATATATATTCCCTTCTTTCTTAATTCTAATTTCTATATACCTCTCCTTTTCTTCTTTTTTCATTTTTAATATGTACCTTTTTTTCAGGATACAAAAAATGTTTGAATTAAAAAAAGACAGGTCTCCCTGCCTTCTTAGTTAATTGTCAGTCCAGTCAATTTATTATAATATCTGTTATCCACCAACAGTACTTTCAAATCATCATCATAATAGCCTCTGTCTAAAAAACTATTGTAGACCTGATCAGTAATTTGAATCGTATATGGTTGCAGTTTTTTTAATAACCATATTTTTTCTGAAAGTTTAGTTGCCTTTCTTAGCTTATCACATAATAAGATTCCATCTCCATAACTAACTATGATCTGTTTTTCTTCAATATCAATCGCTTTAAAGGATTCCGTTGCTGCATGGAGTGCCTGTGTCATAATCGGAGCAACCGTTGTTTGGTGGTTCTTACATTTAAGATTTGCAATTCCGTTCCTGTTTCCAGATAGACAGTCAAATATAGTTGTGTTAATCCCTTTATTTATAATGGGATATTTCATATAAGTGGAGCCACTCTCTGTTATATATTGTTGAAAGAACAATTCAATCGCTTTTGCTGATGATAGGTCTTGCCCATATTCTTCAGGGTCCGCTAATAGCAAACGTTCTGTTGCTTTCTTTTTTTTCAAAATAACATCTATTTTTGATACATCATCAAACTCTGGGTTAATGATATATGTATTTTCTAATCCATATTCAAAATTTCTGTTACATCTTCCTGCACTTTGTATGATTGAATCAAGCCCAGCTAATGAGCGGATTACTGTATTAAAGCTGATATCAATACCTGCATCCAAGAGCTGGGTTGATATCACAATGAATTTCCTATTTGTCTGAATGTAATAATGTAATTTTCTTATGATATTCTTTCTATGCTCTGGACAAATGTTTCGTGATAACGTGATGAGTTCCGTTTCTGTATCTATATCTGTTTTTAATGCTTCATATATTTTTTTTACTGCTGGCTTTGTATTCACTATAACAGCCATATTTCTTTTTGAATGGAATATATCCAGGATAAAGTTTTTCACTTCATTCTTTGTAAATCCACCTATTTTACATTGATTTTCTATATGTACCCTCTCCATAGCAGATTGTATTTCCTTGTTTATAGCAGCTAATGAAGCGCAATTTTCTATTTTTAGTTCTGGAATATCTTTTATATTTGCAGATGGCTGTGTTGCAGTTGCCATTACAATGGTCGTATTACAAATTTTTGTCAGGAAATTACAAGTTTCATTAAACATTGCTGTAAATTTCACATCAAGATTTTGAATTTCATCAAATATAATAATTGAATTAGTCATGTTGTGAAATCCTCGTCTATTGCTCGTTCCACGTGAAAATATGGTATTCAGAAATCTCACCATAGTTGTTGCTATTAAAGGTGCATCCATTTGTAGACTCAGCATATTGTTGGCTTTATCTTTTTCTGAATGTATTTCTAATAAAATATCACTGTTTTTTCTTAAGTCTAATGCCTTTCGTATAGCTTCAGCATTTTGATCAACAATTTGAATATAAGGAGCGATATAGAATATCCTGCTCTTTGATTTTTTAATTGCATGCCTGATGGCAAAACGTAATGACGAGAGTGTTTTACCCGATCCGGTTGGTGAATCAAGTATATAAATTCCTGTATCTTTCTCTCCATTTATGAAACATTCCTTTGATATCTGCATTCGTATGTTTGCTAATTTGGAATCGCCTTTTAAACTGGTCACATTCTTGGTGAGTACATTTTCCAAAGCTGGCCAAAGTTCACCCTTATCGTAATCCTCCTGCTTTACATTGGAATCCATAAATTTAGCAGTATCAAAATGATCGGCATCGATAAGGGCAGAAAATATGATATTTGTCGTCATGGATAATGAAAATGGAATATTTAATCTTGCCTGTTTAATCCTGTTAAGTATCTCTTTTAGCTCTTGGACGGCCAGACCAAAATACTCATCTATACCATTTTCATATAACCAATCAGAACATTTTTTGATTACATGTGTATAAGTAATCTCATAATCAGTTCCTGCAATATCTAGTCTATCGTAAAACGGAGTATCGCCGTTTGGTGAAACAAAATCCAACAGTCCACTATGATGTCCCATAATGCAGGCCCCGAGAATCTGCATTGACAGTAATTCATACGGATCTGATGATTTCCTGATTTTATTAAGTAAATAGATTGAACCAGCTGTAGAATGATCCGGACCACATCCAATTTGACCGGATAAGTTCATAAGGTGTTCCTGACACTCTATTGATGCTTTCCCTATATCATGCAGCAGGCCGACTACTATACCACAATTTTTAAGATTGATTTTTTCAAGATATGATCCAGCTAACACTGCAACCTGCATAAGATGTTTTGTTAACAGCTGAACATCTCCATTTGGTTTTCTATGGGCAATTAATTCTTTCAAATATACTCTCTCTCCTTCCCACATGTTTAAACATAGTATGTTATGATTTTCATGTGGAAGAAGGAGTATGAACGATAATTCCGTGTCTAGTTCTATCTTCTTTCTGATTCAGATACGGGAACGGATACAGAGATTTGTATATTTCTTAAATTGAGTTGGCATTACGGAATTCTGGAAGCAGAAGCACCTTCTGAATTCCCATGGAGAAATATAATATTTTTTATTGCCTGATGCCGGAATAACCCAGCAAAAGGCAGCTGGACTTCTTATAAAAAAGCCCCACAACCCCTTATAAAATAGGCGTTTTTTTAATCCCACAATATCGTGTCAAGCCTCCTAATAACGTGTTTTGTAAGGTTGAGCACCATTTCACCGAAAATAGCGCTTTCAATCATGGCATGGAAAAGGCCGCAAAACCCAGCAACCATGCGGATTTGCGGCACTTTAGCGTTCATATAAAACACGTTGAGAATGACACGAAAATTCACTATTTTTTGTAGAAATTTAACTCATGAACTCAATGGAGTACTAATACAATGAAAGGAACATGGTCCATAATACAATTTCAACTCAGACACTCAATAGAATGCGACTTACTGGAAATCGGAACCAGATTGGATACGAAAAATTTCAACTCAAGCACTCATAAAGAGTGCGACGTGCCCTCCAGCTCATTGGATTTACCCCTAGAAGATTTCAACTCATGCACTTATAAGAAGTGCGACATGTTTCCGGTTAACGTGGTGGGGGAAGGTAAATATTTTAACTCAAGCACTCATAAAAAGTGCGACCTGGAAGAGATAAGCAGCAGTTTGAACTATATAAATTTCAACTCATACACTCATTAAAAATGGGATATGATAACAACGCAGTGGATGCACTTTCTTATTTTCAACTCACGCACTCAATAAAGTGCGACTTAGAAGACGGCACAAGAGTTTTATCAGGTAGACATTTCAACGCTCACACTCTATTGAGTGCGACACGGTGCAAGCGGGTAAAACAATATTGCTGCTATATTTCAACTCACGCACGATTTACGAGTTGCGACTTGTCTTCTGGCATATATTATAATCAAAAATTTCAACTCATGTATTCTTTACAAGTGTGGCTTAAGGGAAGATGGAGTCTGCAGTATTTTATAGGATTTTAACCCGCATATTTATAATGGATGCGACAATAACTTTCTCAGTAAATCAAGTAAAAAAGGCATATTTTAACTCATGCACTCATAAAGAGTGCGACAAAAAAGGATAATCGACAGCAAGCAAGCTATAAATTCAACTCACACGCTCATGATAAGTGCGGCTTCTTCTTCAAATGAATTTTGATTTAGACTGCATATTTCAACTCACGCAAAGAGTGCTATTTAACATAGATGCTGCCAAAGGATATTACAAATTATTTCAATTCTAAACAACCAATCCTTTTTATAATCTTCCTATACTCTATGCTATAAGATCTGTGCTGAAAAGCCTGAACATTTAAATCCATGTACCAGTAGTTCCTAATGTGATGTGGATGCATATCCACCATTTTTCTTGTTTTAATTACCCCTTTGTAGAGATTATAACTTTCCTACGCTCTCAACCTTCCGGAATAGATGTTCAATGTTTTAACTTGCTCAATCGAAATGAATCTTATTAGTTGGATTGGCGCCCTTTAACTTATTATATATAAAATAAAGCATTGATAGATAACTGCCGGTACATGTAATCGTAAAGTGGCGTTTGGCCTTACCTCCAATAGCTTGTTCACATTTGCACTTTAATTCATTAATTTATTATAAATTTCGCAGACAACACATAGTTCATATATTTTAACTCACGCACCAGCAAAGAGTGCAATTAGACCTTATTGTGAACCACTCATGACTAAAGTCACGAGCTTCCAGCTGATTTAATCTGCCGGATTCCTTTCCTGTAGATATAGCCTGGACTTAGCTCCACGCCTTGAAGGGGCTTTACCACATCCAGGTTAACTGCAGGTAAAGTGCGCTGCACTAAGATACAGTAAGGAAGTCAGAGACTTTCCTCAACGTATCTAACGTGCAGGTGGTTCTGCGCCCGGCTTCCGGGACTTTTGCCAGAAGCAGAGACTGTCTCTTCGCAGAGACAGGTTTTATGAGCTCTCTTATGAAATATCGTGCACCTATGTTGTAGCTGGCGGACAGGTCGCAGTTGTATCTTTTTCCGTTTTTGAATGTACAGAAGCGATGGTCATGTGCATCACGGTCCACTTCTCCAGAGCCATCGAAGGCCAGCCGGCTTGTGTACTTTGCGCATACTCTGGAAATCCGGATTCCCACACGGTGTGCTTTGTGCTCCACCAGCTCCTGTATGTAGTTCTTCTGCCACATGTGCAGTTTCTGTTTCTTCGTTCCGTGTTTCTTACCCTTCATGTCCAGGTACTCAAACACGATGACATCTACGGAATAAGCTATAGAAAACGATACAATCTCATTCGCAGTCTTTTTAGCTAGCTCCAAATTAAGTCTCTTTGCATAAGCCCAGAAACTTCCGCTGTTTCTTGATCCATGCTGCCTCTGGAACTTCCGGATGCGGTTTAATACATGATGTAGATGGTCTTTTTCAGCTGCAAAGTTAATGAACTTACTTGCAGCGACAGTTCCATCCGAGTGCATGATTGAACATACCGCATCTGTGTTGATTCCGAGGTCTACGGAGCATATCTTCTGGTCCTTTATCTTGGAAGAGGACAGCTTCACATCCTCTTCATAGGAGAAACGAAGGAAATATTTTCCATGACGTTTCTCAAGCCTGGGAGCCGATGCGGCTGCATGACCCCAGTGCTTTTTTAGGTAATCCACATCTGTCTTCTTTAGTATCACGGTCACCCAGATCCAGTCGTTTTTATGGAACAACTTCAGCCTGCACCTGGTGTCAGACTCCGTCTCCTGGTACATGTTATCCTTAAAGAACACTGGCATCCGGAAATGTTTCTTCTGAAGTTTCGGCCTGGAGCCGGCACGGTCGGACTCCTCCCAGTTTGTTAGGCTGCTTTTGTAGCTGGATACGATTCCTAAGGCCGTATTCACCAGGTCCCTTCTTAAATACGAAGGGATTTTATGGAATCTGGTATCAAAATCATAAACAGCCGTGTTTGACTTTGTGGAATGGATGAGGCGTTCCGCCTCATTAAACCGTTTCTGTTTATTGGCAATTGTTTCAAGGTTTTCCCATTCTGCATCGTAGACATCTACTAAGAAGGCCAGAGCCTTACGGTAGATGGTAATAGTATCTTTGAATATCCGGTTCATGTGTCTGATTTCAACCCCGTAGCTGGATGTGACTCTCATAAGGCTCCTCCTTCCTGGTTTTATAGGTATATTATGAGCGAAATGATTCTGAATGACAAGGTAAAAGCCGCCTTACTCATGACTGAAGTCACGAGAATGCGGCGGCTGATTAATCAATTCAATTAAGACAAGCTACTTATAAGAAACTTCTATTCAGGTATGTCAAAATTTCTTATTTTCTATAGACTATTTAAACCCATATGCCTTATAATACCCAATTTATAATGTGAGAGAAAAAGCCAAATTCACTCTGGCTTTTATTTGGTGAAGTTTGTAAGTCTTGCAGAAGCTAGAACATTTCAATCCTCTGTACTTTTTCTACTAAGTTATTAACTAATTGTGGCTGCCACAGAAGAAACGGAATTTTAACTAACCATACCTCAATACTCAATATCTGTCGTGAAAGCTTCCTTTATTTTAACTGCTTTAGGTCTTCTGTTCCTGTATCAGGTTATCCGCTTGTTGAGGGGTTACAATAATAACTCTGTCATCAAATCTATACCTGTCGGTTTTTATTAATTGTTCCACCTCTTTTTCAGATATACTCACATCGTTGTAAATGATAGTTATACTTTGCCCTGTGCCGTCAATTTTTTCTCCTTCTGAATCATGCATATAAACCTCAAGATCTTTTCTCTTAATATTATTCACTCTTATTTTCCTTTCTGTTTTTTAATTAAAAGGAAAAGAATTCGTTCCTTATAACCGTATCGTACATATTATAATTTGGTTTATTGCAAATGGTAATCTTTTTAATGGAAATCTATTATTTCTTTAAAAAATCACACATATTACTAAAAACAGAAACGGAGGAATTATGATGGATTTTAACCATGATCAGAAAATGTTACTTCTTAATTTAGATGCTATTGTATCAATTGATAACCCAGAGCAGTTTATTATGGAAAATACAAAATTGATAGAGCTGTATAAAATGCTGACCCGCTATGGACTGGACTGCGAATATGAATATGCATATCACGATAATGAAAAAGTTATACCAGCTATTATATCTTATGGAGGGATTAATGATGAGCTGGATCCTGGCCTTCCCGGCATTGCCGTAATTAGCAAAAATAACAGGTTGTATTTAGTAGCCACTTCTCAATATTCAGGGGTCAAAGAGGCAATCGAATTTGAAAATAAAAATGATGATGTTATAAGCATGGTCGACCTAAGTGATTACAATGATGGTAATGACTATTTCATCGAAATATTTGATACGTCTTCTGCCAAGGAAATGTGTCAGTATTTGGAGACTTTAAGTTCCATAGAATATCGTTCAGGAGGTTATCTAATCCCCCTCAGCAGGTATCGTGTTGCTTCTTTTTGGACAAAGCTGCTTATGGATGGTTCCATCTCCTTCGACAGAATTCACCCATATCTAATTCAATCTGGTAAACATTTTGATGAGGAACTTGATTTTGATGAAAGATATGACCTATCACATGATGAGGAACAGCTATTAGCAAAGATTCTTGAGCTTGTCAAAAATTCAATTAAGGAAATTCAGTCTGAATATATTCTAAAGCTTTAAACAAAAAAGGGCAGCCGAATGCCCTTTTTTTTATTACATTTATTCATACAACCATGTATCAGCCTATATTTAAATCCAAGATTGGTAAAGCATAAGTGCTTTTGGGGTTTCATCATTCCATAATGCAGTGAACAACTCATGACTCTCGTGCCCTATTGGGTAAAAGTCACAAGCTTCCTTTCGGACTCAGATTCTGAATCAGAATCCTTCCCTGCGAGGCGCATCCTGTGCGCCAGCTCTGCGTTTGGCTGCAGAAAGGCTCTACGGGGCGGAACCGTCCCATGATTTATTATTTATCAGATACAGCAACGTAATCCTTCTGCCATGATGTTCCTGGCGGCATTATAATCCCGGTCTATTGCATTTCCACAGGACGGACATATATATGTCCGGTCGGAAAGTTTTAACTCCTTGTGGATGTATCCGCAGCTGGAGCAGGTCTTTGACGATGGGAAGAACCGGGATACTTTATATACTACTTTTCCGTTTAGAGCGGCCTTGTAGGCCAGCTGGTTCCGGAATGTCCCAAACCCATTGTCATGAACCGATTTTCCCAGATGCAGGCACCTGGACATTGACCATAGGTCGATGTCCTCTAAGAAGATATAGTCGTATTCCTTTATGATACGGAATGATTCCTTATGCAGGAAGTCCAGCCGCTGCCGCTTGGTTTTTGCGTGCAGCTGGCTGATCTTCTTTTTTTGCTTCTTATAGTTATTAGAACCTTTCTGCATCCTGGATAAGTCTCTCTGGAGCTGTTTTAGTTTTGCTTCTGATTTCCGATAAGGTCTTGGGAATCTTGGGCTGTAATCATTGGAATTCCGGTACAGTTCCTTCATAGACATATCAAGGCCAACGGCCTTGGTGCGGTCCAGGGTATGTGCCGGATTATCCTCTGGATAACTGAACAGGATGGAGGCATAGTACCGTCCATCCGTATCCTTTGATACTGTGACCGATTTAAGGATCCCGCCTTTGCGGATCTTTCTGTGCCTGATGACCTTTACTACCCCAAGTTTCGGTAGCCGCAGGCCATCCGCTTCCAGGCGGATATTATCCCTGACACAGTTCGTGGTGTAAGACTGTTTCCGGTTTTTATACTTGAACTTCGGCTCTTCCGTGCATTTATCAAAGAACGCTTTGTATGCTTTATCCAGAGCCAGCGGCACATTGGCAAGGCCTAAGGAATCTACTTCCTTAAGCCATGGGAATTCCTCTTTATAATCAGCTGGGGTGATGCTAAGCCTCTCCCCCATCTGCTCATAAAAGAATTTCTTATCAGACAGCATCCGGTTCCATATGAACCGGCAGCACCCAAACTGCTTTGCAAGCAGTATCTGCTGCTGGATATCTGGATAGATGCGGAACTTATATGCAATTTTTAGTCCTTTATCCTTACAGTAACCGGCCATGATAATCCCTCCTGGTACTATTATGCCATAAGAATTGCTGAATGTAAGGGTACTGCCATTCATCACACGACTAAAGTCACGTGAATTCCGGCTTATATGTTAAAACATAGCAATGTGCCTAAACAAAATAGCATGTCATAATGGCATGCTATTAATCATATATGGACTTTTCCTTTTTGAATCTTGATACATTATTGGGCTTAAGGATGAAATTTTAACTCACCAACTTATGAAGTGTAAAGATTGATAATTACTTCTTTAATATCTAGCACTATCAGCCTCATTTTTAACTAACGCACGCATAAAGAGCATAGCGAAAAAACAAGTGTCAATATCAACTCAAATAATCAGGATTGACAGACGACCACCAGCACACGTAATGACATTTTAATTCATGCATAGAACAAATAAATGCTCATACACTATTTATGTTTTAAATTAAATAAGTTTTTGTTTTAACTCATTGAATTGCGAAAATGAAATTAATATTGCATTAGTAGCTAACCGATTTTAACTCATGGTTTCACCGCTAACTATCCACCATCTATCCTTCCGAATTCGTGTAAGTAATTTTAACTCGCACATAGATGATATGCGAAATAAAAATAATTTACTACTACCAGGAATATTTTAACTTTCCTTACCTGTAAATGTGACAATAAGGATAACTGAGCACTCTGCAGCTAAAGTATTGCTACTCGCTATATACATAGAGTGTTAGGACCATGAATGGCACTTCGAAAATGCTCAGCAGCATTTTAACTCATACATTATAAATGGAAATGGAGTCATGTGTAAAATCTTTATAAAGTACTACCTATCACTCATTTTAATTCTAATTACACTAAAAACAAGTTTTAATTTAAACTGGACAAAAGACAAGCCCAACTTCCATTTCATGTGGCATTTTAACTCGATTATTAGTATTTTTTCTGTCTCTGTTTCTGAAACGGAAACGGCCTTTGTTCCTGCAGATCAACATTCCTCTAGTATTATTATACCTTAAGCAAGATTAAATGTAAGGATTCGATCTGTTCATTGCACAAAAAATATTGAAATAAAAAACTCCAAATTACTGGAGTTTTTATAAATTGTAAGCCGTTATCTGATTGCGACTGACACAGAGGATACAGAATTTTAATCCATAATAACACTATTATAATTATAGAGCGTCTCTGTCATTATCCGTAAATATATACGTTTTCTCCAAATTCTTCTAACATTCTTACCGCTTCTTCTTTTGATATTACTTTTTTACCTGTAATATCCTTAACTGAATAATGACCAATGGAACCTGGCTCATCCCTATATTGTAGACTCCAATTACAAATGTATCGAATGAAATCAAGGCACTTCACAAATGCTTTATGTATGTTTTTTTCATCTGAATTTTCTTCAACAAATTCCACTTCATATTCATCTTTTATATTTCTTAGCAATTTTGCCAACTTGTTTATAATAGCAATGTATTTCTTTCTTTTATCTAAGAAATCATCCCGATACTTCAGCAAATCCGGTCGCGTATAGAACTCGAACAAGTCTTCTGTATAATTGTCGAGAAAAAACGTAACCAATTCTATTTCATTGGGATTATCTGTTATATATGAAACAGTCTCAATGGTATCTGCATCTCCATAAATGATTTCCGCCGTAAAAACTTTCCTTGTTATTATACTTTTTGTAATTACAGATTTTCTTTGTTTTAAGTAGTCGGCCTGTTTTCTTGTAGTTGCAATAACTCTTTCATCATACTTAAACATATCATTCTGTATTAAATAATCAACCTCCTTTTCTGTAATTACTTCATTGTTATAGATAATCGAAACTTCTTCTTCCGTCCCAGCAATTCTTTCACCTTCTGAATCGGCTAAACACATTACGACATCTTTTCTTCTAATTCTATTCACCTGAATGCTCCTTCCTGCTTTTAGTCTTATTATGTTGCAATTATAAGTCTGAAAAAAGCTGGTTCATTTAGGCAATAAAACACGTATACAAATGATATATATAACTGATGTATTCTGTATAAATCATTGACAAATAATCAATATGCTATTCTTTTTATGGCTGTTCTTTATTTGACAAAATATCAATCGTGCCATCTTCAGACACCACAACTGCTATGAAAACATTATTTGGATCTGTTTTGTTGGCCAGGTACGTACACGCTGAATTATATCTTGCGCCACGTTCAGCTGATCCTGTATGTTCACATGCATTCCCATCCAGGATTGCACCTATTGCATAACAAACGCAATCATAGTCAATGATAAGAGCCCCATCAATAGATGTTATCTTTTCTATAATTTTAAGGTCACTCATTAAATGCTTTTTTTGAATCCAAATTCCTCTATTGCATCTACATAAACGGCTAGCTTCCTTTACAGCATCATTTGTAAATAATAGCATTGTTCCATGTTGCTGTTTAGAAGCCTCCTTGATTATTCTTTCCATATTACTAAGCTGTTGTCCATTACAGAAAGGAAGATATTTTTTAAGATTTCTTGTAACATCATAGCCGGACTCATTAGGGCAGATGTTATAGCGACCATTTTTATAATGCAGGATTGTGGCATCACATTCCTTTATCTTCCAATCCATATGATTTGTAAATTCCACTATTATTGGATTATAACAGTCAGCAACATTAGTAATACCTATAATACTTTTTATTATCATACTTTTTTCAATAATAAGACCATCTTCTTCCGTAGTTAATTCCAGAAGTTTTCTGATTGTCCGAATATTTTCTGAACTAAAATAAAAGTCCGAATTATAGATTTTAGTATTTAAGGATTTGACTGGTTTTGGTGTAAAGTTTACTTTAATATTGGTTGGAATAATATCAACAAAGAGCAGCTTATATCCATGCATCACCTGTCTTTCATAAGTCAATGAGGAAAGATATACAAAATCCTCTTTATTTGGTAATTTATTTTGAGAAAGTAGGTTTGTCACTGATGTTTGTTTTATATTTTCTATTTCATTGAAATAATTGTCAAATTCCCATTTGTGTTCTATCTCATCATATGGGATATCTGGATATGTGGTTAGCCAATCAAATGTCAGACTCAAAGTTGTTTTTATTGCTGATATATATAAATATTCTTTAATTAATGATTCACTTGAAATTAAATAAAAAGTACAATTCCATGAATTATCGTTACATGATACAGAATGATATTTAAAGATCAGCGACTTGTCGCTTAACCGATTACGAATTAATTCTTGTGTGCTTAGCATGCTTCTGGTATTAATATCAAGATCAAAATCATATTCATCAATAAAATTTTCATCGTTCTCTCCTATGAGAATAGCATCTTCTATTACTGTTTGTATTTTTTGCTGAGAATAAGACCTGATAGTATCATTCTTTTTTGTTATGTTAACGGTAAAACAAGCTTTAATTCTAGCGCCGATAGTAAAGGTAGATATTGGCTTATATTCAACCTCAAATATATCCATCTCCAAGTGACCAGCTATATCTGGCAGTACTACGGCTATTGTTTCTTTTATTTTGTCATAATCAGAAGCCATGATTTTACTCCTTTTCTTTTGTATGTAGTTGATTATACACCTCGAAAATCTAATCGTCTATATTGATTTCTGTGACAATAAACATAATATGCTGATAAAAGAGTGATAGGCGGGGTATACAACATGTTATTTTAATTCTCCTCAGAATGATTTGATTATAGAATATTAATTTATTCCAATAGTCCCCAATTTGCCAGCTTTACAACCAATACCCTCTTTCCATTCTGGTTAGATATAATATCAAAACAGAGAACTCTGTCTTTCCTATATTGTGCAGATAACTGGCTGATGTTGGTAAAAGGAATATCCCGAACTCGTTTTGTGCCTTTTATTAATCCTTTTTCAATATCACCAGGTATAATTCTGACTAATTCCTCCAACATGATATTACTCATCTTTTACCTCCATTTTTACGAACCATATCTACAAAGAAATTAAGTTTGGTTTTAATCCTTATAATTATTATATCAAATTATAACAGCCTTTTTGTCGTGATCTCTTTTTAATTCTATAGGTAAGCAGACTCTGGGGCATTGGCTGTCCCATCTTTATTTACTATAAATGACTGATGGAAACTCAGTTCATCTATGATAGCAACAATTGTATCAAAGGCCGCTTGTAGTTCCAAAAACTTTGTTATAAATCCCATGACATTTGTAAATAGTAACATCTGTTGTTTTTTGGTCAGACGATCCAGTTTCCGTATCCGTTTCTCTCTTTCTTCTTCTAAATCTTCATAGTCATAAATACATTCGTTATCAAGCATTGCCTCCATATCAATATCATATAACATGCATGTCACTGTATCAAACCATGCAATATGAAATCTCATTTCTTTCTCCTCATCAAGGTAAATGTTTTTATTATATAGGATATCAAAAGGGAGAGTCTGTGTTATCAAGCCTTCTAATTCCTGATATAATTCACCCGCTACATTTGCAAGTTCTATTATTTGATCTGAATAATATTCTTTGTAGCTGTTTTCATCCCCATACAAGGAATCGTAATAATAGTTCTCTATCTTTCCCAGATTCTCTAGAATTGACCAATAATCCAGTGATTTGTATAAACCCAATCTTTTTCCTCCTTTGGATGGTTTGCCTGGTTGTCGTGCATTTTTCCTATAATTATTGTAAGATAAAAGTTTAAAGATGTTAATGAACTGCATTTATCACATAAAAAAAGCGGCTAGAGCCGCTATTTAAAACTTGATTTTGCACTTTTCCGGATGATTGGAATCATATTTAAGTTCCACCTTCTGTCCAATATCCAGAGCTTTAAGACCGCGATAGGCGGCTCTTGGGCAATATGTATATTTTTGTCCAGCTACTTCATATTCGATAATGGGAATAAACCATGACATGGTTCCTTCTGACACAGATCCTTTATTAAAATCCCGTTTTGTCATTAACTGGAATTCTATGAATTTGGGTTTTCTATGGGCAATTACGGTTCCTATTGTTTTTTCTTTCATTGCCTCCCCCTAAATTGTACTGGGCCTTGGTATCAAGATATCTTCATCAAGAACCCATGATCCAGACAAGATCCCATCTGTATGGAATACCATTTCATAAATCATATCTTTGTTTTTGTTCTTTTCAGAATACTGCTGTTCCAGATTGGCGGACTCACTGGCAATCGTGCAGCCATTATATTTATATATCTCTACATAGTAATAATATCCAACAAGGTTCAGATATGGACGTATTTCCGTGTGAGATTCAATATCTTCCCATAGTTCAGTTAGGTCTACTTTATTCCTGTCGCAGTATTGAATTTTTTCTTGATTAACCGCAAGATGGTCGTAATCCATAAGCTGCCTGAAAATAAAGTTATCAATTCCATAACCTTTATAAAAATCAACGTATTCTTTCATCTTTTCGACCGTGCTGACGGAATCTTTGAGTAAAAGACAGCTCATGCGGATGTTCAGCTTGCTGCCCCTTATGCTTTCGGCCATCTTTCCGATCATTTCATTGGAGCAGTATTCGGTATTGTTTTCATATCTCATGATTTCCCGGTTTAAGTTTTCATCAATGCTTACCCTGCTTATATTTAAATGGTCAAATCCACAATCAATCAAGTGTTGTAAGATAGTCTTCCCATTCACAACTCTGAATAATCCGCTTCCGTTTGTGGTTATAGTACGTTTCCGGAATCCCAATTCATCTACAAGCTTAATGACTGGGACAAGACGCTTTGAAATAGTCGGTTCCCCTCCTGTTATTGAGATGCTGGGATTGAGCGGCCGGACTTTTTCTAAAACTGACCGTAGTGTCTCCATATATTCCGTATCATTCGTGATATGCTCTTTATTATAAAGGATTCCCCTGTTTTCGTATCTCAGCTGCGCAACACAGAATTCGCAGTCAGCATTGCATTTGTCATCAATAAAAATGCTCAAGTTGAAATTTTTATAGACCCGTCTTCCGTTCAGAAACGGAACCGGAATGCTTTCATATTCCTCTATATTGTATTCCTTTTGTCTCTTATACCTTAAATCTCTATCGAATTTAATTTCTCTTTCTTTTCCTACTCTTATCATTGTTACACCTCGTAAAAATGTTCTGTTTTCCATGAGTCGGACAACAATCCTTCACGGTAAATGAGATTGGTTAATTGGTCTGTTTTCTTTGACTGGTATAGCTTAACGATATACTCCTGGTATTGATAGATATCAATGATGTTATGGTCATTCTCTACATTCCCCAAGTATTGGAAATTCGTGTTTTCTTGAATCTGTTCCATAATCGGACGAATCGGAACAAACTCATTTTCGTAGTTGATAAGCTCCCTGAAAATCATGTTATGAAATCCGGATTGTTCCGCAAAAGAGATGTATTCCATAATCTCATCCATGCATGAGATTCCACTTTTCATTAAATTGCAGCTTAACCGGATATCCATGCCATTGATATCACAAAAACTTGAGATTTGTTTCATCTCTCGTTCATTTATTGTAGCTCCCAGCATAAGCTCTTTGTTCTTACTTTCTTCATAATGAAGATGGTTTAAATTGATATTGTATATTGCTCCCAGTTCTTTCATGTACTGTAATATTGGTTTTCCATAGACATACTTTAACAACCCGCTTCCATTGGTTGAGAACGTACGGTGTGGGATTCCATAAGAATGGATTAGCTCCAATGTTGGAATAAGGCGTTCGCTGCATAAAGTCGGCTCTCCACCGGTTATGGTAATTTCAATAGGCAGGCCATTTAGTTTATTTAAAATACGAGACAGGTTATCTAAATAAATCTGATCTGATACACATGGTAATTTTTGTTTTTGGGATATAATACAAAAGTCACAGTTGCAGTTGCAGTCATATGTGATCAGGATATTTAGGTTGATTGGTGCGGAGACTGTATATTCTTTATTAAATAACTGAATTCTCTGTTTGTTTTCATCCCCTGGGTTATGACGCTCTGTGGACAGCCTTGACATTTTAGTAAATTTAATCGTATTCATGATTTCCCTCCATTTGGATCTTATGCTCATGCTCGCTACGCCCAACCAGGTCCATTCCAAAATTTGTGCCATCGACTGCATAAACGGCCCACTCTTCAATATTTTGTACGATAACAGGTTTTTCGTAATCATCATTATCCATTAACCTGCCATAGGATTGCAGATAAAATATGTTTGAGCATGGAGCCAATATCTTATCTTCTTTTATTTCTGATCCGATCTTTGTATCTTCCTTTCTTAATCGTACGTTACAGGTGATTTTCATTGTAGGAATAAAAGCAATGTCAAAGATATACCGTTTTATTTGATTGATGTGGTCTTTATGTACCTTTATAAGCCAGTAATTAATCGATATTTTAAGCTCAACTTCAATTTTGTGATATACGGAAAAGTCCGCAATCCGCTTCAGATCATTGTCAAGAAGAATCCCATTGGTTAAAATAATAATCTTTTTGCAGTTCTCTTTTGATGCCGCATATTCAAGAAACAGATATAGAAACGGATGCAGAAGCGGCTCTCCGCCTTCCAATTGGAGTTCGAAAGTTTGGCTGCCGCCGTCTATTATCTCTTTAAATGTTTCAAATCCCATATCCAGGTTATTCTCCATGCCTGAATACATACAGCAGAAAGGGCAGTTTGTATTGCATCTGTTTGTTATGTTTATATAAAATCTTTTTCCTTGTTTCATTAAAATTACTCCCAGCCTTTTTATTTAGTATGTTGGGAATTTTTATATCTGCCTTATAATTGGATGATATTTATATTATCAAAGAAATTTTTTTACCATTATATCCTTGTAAATAAAGATAGCGTAGAGAATCTTACACTGCGCAATATAGTGAGCCAATGAAGGCGAAGGAGAGATTATTATGACGTACATCAACAACCAGGAAGAACTGATCAACGTGTTAACCAACTCAGCAAATACTGAAACGATTAAGAAATTAATCATAGCCTATAATCGTTATTATAAGGCGGAGGAAAACATTGATAAGTTTCTGTATAATCGAAAACTCTGGATGGTCGAAGAAGGCTGGACTCTTGAAGAACGCGAAAAGATTCGCGACAGAAAGATGTCCGATTGCATTGGAATTATCTTCACCTTGAACAGAAAATCGAGTGGGTTCTTGAGAAAGATCAGAAAAGATGAGTTCATTCCGGCATTGAATGAAATCTATGATTTCATCACAACTGTCAATGTGGCACGGTATCTCATCGCGCAGTAACAGAGCAAAAAATTAAGAGCTGACTTGTCAGCTCTTTTTATTATCTCCATATTTTTTTGTGGTTTCTTTGGTTCTTTCCCTTGCCGGCTTTAGATCTTTCAGTAGCTCCAGCAGTTCCATATTGGTTGCTTTTGCGCCTCCATTTTTTTCTCTCATTTCAATTCTTTTCAGTTTTGCATCAAGCTCATCATGGACCCGATCCTCTTCCTGAAAAGCCTCATCTATTTTCTTTTCCTTATATTCATCTATTCTTGTCATTCTATACCCCCGAATATATCTGATATACTATATTATAAGCGATTTATCCGCGAATGTAAATGTCTTAGAACGGATTCCATAGATTAAACTTCATGCTAAAACCAATAGGAAAAGGGCTATCAGCCCTTCTTGATTTGTTGTTTAGCAATCTAAAAAATGTTCTGATGGATCATTTACAGTGAAGGCATAATTGATTCAGATTCCGGATTTGAGACAGAAACAGAGTCGTGTCTGTAAAAAAGTATGGGCTGGTTTTAGTCTGCTTACTGAAGATATATGATACTGAATCATTATATATGCATTTTGCAGATGTCTTCTAACGCGTACAAAGATAAATCATTATTGGCGAACTCATATTCGTCATAATCTTCGTATGAGAAATTGCAGCTACTATATATATCCGTTAGTTGATACATATTATTGAACGCAAAACTTCACTTCCCATAGCCTAAACAATATAGCTTTCTGCATTTAATGTTAATGTAACTATCTGTTTTAATCCTTTCTTCTTATTAATAAGGCCAGTCCGACCATTAGTCAAAAGTAGTATTCATCATTTTAATCCAAGAAGATGATATCAAGGTATGAGTCTTAGATGTGTGTAAGTTTGGATGCATATAAGAACAGGAATAGTGTGATTCTTTTTAATCCCTTTCTAATCATATCCCATCATTAGAAAATAATAGCTGGTCTGTCTTGCCTATTTATTCACTTTATTATTTCAATCCATCCATAAATGGGATTTTAGCAATGGCTACTGGTACAGGGTTTAAAATCAGGCAACCTTACCTCCTTATTTATTATAGATTTATTTTATGAAATTGACAATGTCCACAGTAAAATTTATTATACTTATCAAAAAAGGCCTTGCGGCCTTTTTTTCTTATCCCCAAAATAGATGCTGCAGTTCTGTGTATAGTAATTCCGCCTCTGTTTCTGACGGCAGGCCTGATACCTGACCATCGCCGGTCTCAATTACAATATATTTTCCATTTGTTGTTCTTGCAAAATCAATCGTGTAGAAATTACTGTTTAGGAGACACAGCTCTTTGTTATTTAATACATCTTCTGGTACATCATCCTCTTTGTTATCAGAATTTTGATATATGGTTGCTAATTGTCCTTTCACATAAAAAGCCCTGAATTCATGCGTGTGTCCGCCGATTCTGTCGAGCTCCACATACTGCTTTAGAACAATTCCACCAGTAAATAATTCATCCCTAAGATTCTTAAATTTTAATACATACTGGTCAAGTTCTGCGTTTGACATCTCACTTGTGAGGTATTCAGGAAAACCAAATCCTTTTACTGATTTCACAAAATCCTTAATCATGAATCTGTCAAATGTGCATCTTACCGAATCCCAATCTATCTCTTCATTTTCAGGGAATATCAATGTCTTTGGAGTGAGGTTTTGCAACTTGTTATAGGAGTATGGAAACATATGACAATTGCAATATTCTTCTGGTGAATTTATCAATGAAATACCTTTATCTGAAAGATCATTGTAAAATTGCCGATATTTTTCCGGTTTCATCATCCAGCCTCTATATATCGCGACATAATCTGCTGCATTTACCAAATTACCAAATAGCTTCAGTCTCTCCCCCATTATATAGGCATCATAATTAAAGAATATAGTCTGGATGTCTGCTGTTTTTGCAATCTCACATTCGAATAAATAGTCAGGATCTATCTCGTTGGTAGTAAAACCTGCAGGATATAATACTAATAACTTCATGAGTCCCCACCCTCATCTTCTTTCTGCATTTTGTTGTATAAGTATACCACAAATATTTATTTTGTGGAATTTTATCCGCATATAGTAAACTTCCCACAGCAAGCTATGAGAAGTCTTTATAAAATCCGTTTTATACCAGCTGAACATTTGACATGATATCCTCCAACATCAGTCCATAGTCAAAGTCAAAAGCATCTTCATTCTCTGCCAGCGCGTCAATTCCACGTATCCCATATTTCTCCCCATAGATCTTAAAGAAATTATAATCTTTTTCGTATCCAAGAAATAAGCCATTTGAAAGTTCGAGTTTACGCGGCTCACTAGATTTTTCATATTCTTCAAACAGCTTTTTCATTTCCTCTTCTTCACTTCCATACCCACCAACCGTGCACATCTGAGTTTCAGCACCTACGAACATAAGGTTACCACAGTATGGGACATAAATCCTCAGTCGGTCTTCTTCATCAAAATAGACAATGTTATATAAAGGCATATAAGCATCATCACCAATCGACGAGTATACCTGCATAAATGTAAAGCCATTCTCAAGCGTCTTGATTTCCATTTGACCAGGATAATCTTCCCAGTTCATCGTACAAATGCCAGATCCAATATTCTCATCCGTATCAGCGCAAAACATGGAGAGTTCTTCTGGTAATTCATCTTCAGCACGCATATCTTCAGCAAAAGCTGCAATACCAGATAGGCACTCAACTCCGATAATTAAGTACTTAACTCCATTCTCGTTAAAGTCATAATAGCCTTCAAAATAATCTGGATACTGTGATGCCAGATTGATAAATAATGCCTCCACTTTTTTTTCAAACTCTTTTTTACTTAACTTCTTTGCTGTAAACCTGCGTTTTCCCATAAATAACTCTTTTTTTGTATTCAATACTATTGACATAATATGTCTCCTTTCTTCTTGCTTTTATTTATTATGTGTATTTATTGTCGCTCATAAAAAAATTAATATAGTTCATTTTCACGAGATTGATTAATTACTTATTAATTAATCCATACATCCAAGCGGCCCTATCGAAAAGACCTAGTATTTATGACTTTGTTTTTGCAAAAGAAAAAGGGCAATGAGCCCTTTAAATTGTCTTGTTTAGCAAATGAAGACCTGATATATATACAATACATTTTCTGCAGTCTACCCGAACTTCATTTATTTCAAGTTCCTCTGAATATTTGTATCGGAAACAAGTCAAATCTCTATATGTAATATTGTTTCCGCTATCATCAGTGAAACAAAATTTAAGATATTTACTATTTTCTTTGAATATCCATTTTAGTTTTGCTTGTCTTAGAAGTACGATTCCTTCTTCGTAATCCCGTCTTTGTTTTTTTGCGAATTCAATCAATGCATTACCACCTTGAACGATAACAGCAAAAGGAATTACCATTAGAAACAAAAGAAGTAAATAAATTATACATTTTCCATCTTCACATTTTACAAAAGATACCAGTAAAATGATAGAAAATATAACAGCTGCCACAAGTGTTGCCCCCAACAGCTTATAAGCAGTTATGATTTTGTCAGTAAATTTTGACTTTACAAAATCAATCGACGCCTCTCCTATCAGGCGCACCTCCATTTGCATTCTTCCTTCATCATTTACTTTTTCCATAGTACTGCCTCCATTTCATCATTTTCACACTTAATATGTGTGAATTCAGTGCAGTATAATGGCTGCTGGCCGTTATTCCTTACCAGGACAAAACTGTTTATATGTTTCCATATCAAAACAGATCATGTTTACCTGCCATATATTCTTGTTTATCAAAGAATAATCATTGACCGCTTTGTAAAATATTGGCGGTGCCTGCTGTAGAGGGAAGCCATAAATACCGGTTGCTATGGATGGAAAACTTATTATATGGCATCCATGTTCATCTGCCAGCTTTAAGCTGTTATAGTAGCACTCATACAGATACTTCGCTTCCGTTTCTGAGGCTGTTCCTAAATATCTTGTATGGGCTCCACAGAATGGACCAACGGTATGGATGATATATTTAATCTCTTTCAGCTGGAACGCCGGCGTTATGACAGCCTGTCCGGTTTGGCAATATCCTATTTTTCGGCAGGCATTGTCAAGTTCCTCCCAGCCGGCCGCATAATGAATGGCTCCATCTACTCCGCTTCCGCCTTTGAGTTCATTATTAGCCGCATTTACAATTACATCAACACATTCTTTTGTAATATCTCCCTGTTTGATGTTTATCTCTATCATTTCTATTTACTCCTTTTCTTATTATTTTGCTTATCCTGTTATATTTCGATTTCATTTTTATTCAGTTCTGCATAGAATTCTGCATAAGTTGCGTTTTCGTATGGTACAACAAACATAACTCCAATACAGCACATCATTATCCCAAGAAGTCTCCAGCCAATGAAAGACAGCTGCAGTACAAAGAAATCCCACTTATGTCCATTCATCAAGCTTCTGCTCCTATTTAATGCTGTCCGGTAATCCATTTCCGGTTGCTCTGCTAATAGGTATGGGACCATGGAATATTCGTATTCTTTTATGATTCCTGGAATAATAAGCAATAACCACCACCCAAAAACAATCAGGCTTTTCATAAACATTGCCTTTACTAAATTCAAGTAACTTCCGCAACCAAACCCATAGAACAGTCTTGAGAAACCTGCATCCGTCTTTGTTTTCCGGCTTTCCAGGAAATAGGAACACAATCCTACCTGGACTACATTACTTAGAAATGTCTGAATAAGAATGCCGATTAGGAATATGATGATCAGCGCTACTGCGATGATTGCCAACATTGTAATATAGGCAGAATGATCTACATCTCCGTTATACATTCCAGCGGTACTGGTCGTGTTTTTTGTGTTTATATTAAAATTGAATGAATAATTTTGCCCTGCTCCAAGAACCGAAGCAATGATGCTGACTAAAAGTGCCATCCAGTAATATTGTTTTAGGCACTCTTTTGCCCGTCCTTTTAGTTCTGCCCTGTCAGCCATATAAAATACCTCCTAATATATTTACTGTTAGTATGCGGTTTCCCGTTCGCTTATTTAGAAGGAAAACCCATTCATACAAAAAACCAGCATTGCTGGTTTTAGTTAATATATTTGACTAACCGGCCATTGAAACTGAATACCTGGTCATTTTCTGTTAAATCTTCCCCATATAAAGCTCTTAATCGGTATGGATAATCCATAGCATTCAATCCTTTGAATTCAATCTGATCGGCACATCTTTCCGTATTTCCATGAAACAGATCTTCGTCTAAGGATCCATAGATGTTTAGTGTATAGCCGCTTAGAGTGATATTCTTTTCAAGGCGGAACAATGTACCCCGTAGAGCTATGCCTGATACTATGAATGGAACAATCAGCTTTCTGATTGAGTCAGGGTCAGATACGGAATCAATCCTTATAACAATTTCATCATTTGTAAAACATTCAATCTGTTCCCCATATCCTGCTTCTATCAATTTTGTAACCAATTGATCCATTAGATATTTTTCATATGTCGTTTGCCTTCCAGGGCTTAGGGCTCCCATAATTACCTGTCTCATATATTTGGATTCAATAAAATGCTGGTTATCTGTAAACTGGGATAGAAACGCTTCCCATGTATTGGTATGGTTAAAAATCGACGGATCATAAAATCTTAAAGCTGTATAGTTTGCCTTAACCATATCAATGCTGAAGAACCACAGCCCATTATTTGGTTCCTTATATACATCACGGGAAATATATGTATTGTTCTTGACTTTAAACCGATTCATATCTTCCTGGCAGAACGTTTCGAACCCATGGTTGTTCTGAAGATAATCAATAACGAGTTCTTTCGTCTTATTGTAATCCTCATAAAAATCCTGCTCTGTATCATACCTGCTTAAAGATTCTAAAAAGGTCATCCATTTTTTCTTTGTTCCCATGATTCTATCATACAGATTGACTCTTTCTGAAAAATATGGTTCTTCAAAAATGTTAATTGGTATCCCACATTCTTTACAAAAACGTCTTCTTAAGTCATTTGTCAGTTCCATCTCTTCTCCTTCTAAATTTCTTACTGTCGTTTCATTTCCGAACTTTTCTCAACAAACTCAAGCACATCATGCATATAAATGACAAGTTCTTCCGAATAGCTGGAAATGCGTCTCTTTTTGGATTACAGTTTGTCGGTTTAATTATGTTACTACTTTTTCTAGGTTCGTTTCTCATTCAAAAAATAGACGGTTATTTCTTCCCTCATCTTATATTTGACGCCATCATCATTAACCCCCTATTCTTCATCGAAGATGTAGTAGGAATCCTCATTATTAATTTCAAACGATTCTCCATCTTCTTTTGCTAATCAATAAAAATAACATCCATATTTAGTTTCTCTTTTAATATAGCAATTGCTATTTCTTTGGTGATTTCGGTGCGGCCTGAGATATCTTCAATAGAATATGTTTGTGGATATCCGTTATAACCCATATGATACATGGTCCAGCCAATCCACAATGAGATAAAACCCATTATTTCAGACAGTAATTTATGAATTTCCTTTGTTTCTGAGTCTGCTGCCAATAATACAACTTTCTCCGAATCATCATAATCACTACTTTGATCAACCGCAATGTTTAATAACGTTGCCATATCATTAATGGTAGAAATGAGTAGCTGTTTATCATCTTTATATGCTTCAATGTATTTTAGTGAATCTGGTTTTACATAAAAAAGAAATAGATCCTCATCATATTTTTCCAGGAAAAACGTCAGGAAATTTATCTCATTTTCATCTTCTGTAATATAGGTTAAATCCTCGAACCAATCAGAGTCTCCATACATCATTTTCACTTTAAACTTTTTCTTCAATTATTATTCTCCTTATATCAGATAATACATGTTCTCTACGTTGTCTTAAACATTAATAACATTGTTTTATATCCTTAGATTTTAATTTATCAGTTCCTTAATACGTTTTGATATTTCTACCTCTCGGCCGTGACAGTTTTCAAGTTCTTCCACTGCAGCTTCCAATAGTTGGCCACGCAAAAAGAACTCACACTCATCTTGTTTTCTTGTGCAGTTTCCATCAAGCCTATATTTACATTCAGAAAATCCACATATAGGCAAATCAATTCTCATAGCATCTCTCCCCTTTCATCTTTTATGAAAATAGTATGCAGTTTATTTCTTTCACACATAACACTATTGTGATATAGTGATTTCCAGAAACAACTTCGTATTTTTTCATTGTATGAAAAAAGAGCCATAGGCTCTTTTTAGAAGTAGGTTCCATAATAGCAATTAGGGCATTCGTAATATGTCTGTGAAGCCTTTCTGCTAACAGCATTGTATTTGGTCCCACATTTATAGCAGTAACCATGATTAAAAGTGTCATATTCCATCTTGGATGCTACAACAGCTAATCCAATGAACAAAAAGGCTAATAGTGTTGCCACCGCTTCTCTCTTCATAATATGTATCCTTTCCTTCATGCTCTTCCAGGCTTTTATGGCTGAAACAATTTCTTATACGTTTTCACCTTCAGCATTATAGTGCTCCTGTAGATAAGCAAACAGCTGCTTACAATCATTGAGCGCCTCTTCCTCCGTATCCCCATAGCCAATGACTTCTGCAGTCAAGCAATCATATCCCTTAATTGAGTAAGTGCACGTCCATGTGGGTTCTTCCTTATCCATTGGGATATATGCATTTATACAGTTACATTTTATATCATAGTGTTCATCTGCCTGACTCCAAGGACTATTGATTAATACGGCCCAAATTTCAAGATCAGAGGCAGGAACGAGAGTCGTCCCTGCTTCATCAGAATAAAACTGCATATCTGAGCCCTTATAGAACAATTCCTCTTTACATATATCAAATCCACCAGATAATCTCATTTAATGTCCACCTTTCATAAGTAAATGATCAAGAATCAGCTGCATAGGATTACATAATCGTCGTTTTCTTTCAAATAGTTAAATATCAATTCTTTTGAACCACTTGTATGTACTCTATGCAGATAAGCGTCAGCTGAATAATCTTCTTCATCGAATAATAGAAAACTCTTTCCCGTTTTATCGTATCCATATACAGCACAGGTTGCGGAGAAGCTTTCATATCCAGGTTCATACGTATGTCCACGGAACCTTATGACAGGCCGTCCATTCAAATCGTTATAGATTCGTTCACTATTATCACCATACCAGGCCTTGTCCATCATTGCTCCCATAATTTCCTCAACTGGAAGTTCTGTCAGCTTCATTGGCCGATGTAATATAATATCTTTTAATTCATTATTTTCTTTATATGCCTTTTCCAAGCTATCTGCTGACGTTTTCAAATATTCATTCTTACATTCTAACCATTTAATTTTCTCATCCTTTTGTTTAATCTTGGATTCCATCATCTCATTAAGGGTCGAATATCGAACTTTTTCCGCTGCGATAGCCTTATCTGCTTGGACAAGAGATATATTCATCTTTTCTATCGTTTCTTCAAGTTCTCTAATCTGATCAACCATTCTTCTTTTTATTTGCTTTTTTGTCTCAAACATATCTTATTCTCCTTTTTATCATGACTTAACTATAATATGCTGTCTATTTTAGATAAATAAATATTGTATCTGGACCTTCATCCTGAATTGGCTCAACTTAAGCAGTTGAAAAATATAACATATTTACATTGAACTATTTAAGTAAAAAGGAGTTTATTTATGGACGATTTAAAACGACTTATCATGAATGCACTCAGCGATGAATCTATCTCACCTATGGCTACGGATGAGCTGATGTCCACATTGCCTAAAACGTCGGAGGAGATTTGTGAGTGTATTTTAGCTAGACATAAAGCAGGTTTTAACATATCGGAAGATAAAATATTATGCCCTGTATGCCGGAAAATCCAACCGATTAAAAAAACAATCGGCAGAAATTCATATAGGAAATGCCCCTGTTGCGGAGAGGAAATAACATCCTTTTATCGAACAAATTTCATGTTTACAAATATCATATTTGTCTGTCCACCAGCTGTCACATCTCCAGCCTTTCTTCGGGTTGATATGAAATGCGAATTGGTTACGGAGAATGTGGAAGTCAAAATCAAAATATTATCGAAAGAGGAAGGATCTGTTTCTAAGTTTTTGATAAATGATTCCTCTTGGGTTACTGTTCCGATACGACTTTATGACACTGCTAAATTAATAGATGCCTTTAAAAAGCATTTTAAGTATTCTGGATGTGATGCTTTCAAGGAAAAACGATTTTGGATTGCTGATAGTTTAACATATTGTCTGCTTTATATGAAATATCCATATATCGAACTTTTATTAAAGACAAAATACGAATATGCAATCAGTGAGCTTATCACAAACTATACGGATTCTGGAGAAAAGCATTTTAAAAGGAATTTTAAAGACGGGAAAAACTTAAAAGAAATCCTTCCTGTCCCAGAGTGGGTATTTGGGGATGGGCTAAGACTTCAGGAGCTGAACGAAGCAAGAATTTTATATAATAAATATAAACCGACAAAAGAAGCGTATGAACGTTTCCTCCAGTTGAATCTGCACAAAAATGAGCTGACGATTTTTAAACAGATACTGGCAATGAGATATGATGGGAAACCACTTTACACATTTGAAAAACTTGTAACCTATATCGAACGCTGTGATATGTATCAGGCCATATATCCTTCCGACTGCATTGTTATTTTGAGGGATTACTTGAATATGTCAATTACTTCAGATACACTACCTGACACAAATTCGAACTCCTTAAAAAGGGAACATGACATAACTGCCAGAAATTACAAGCTTGTAATCAATAAGATTCAGGAAGAGAAATTTATCATTACAGCTAAGACATTGAAAAAGTACGAATACGGAAACAGTAAATACATAGTAGTTGTTCCGGAGACCCCACAGGATCTTATCAACGAAGGACGTAATAACCGTAATTGCGTTGGCTCTTATATTCAATCATTTGCAAACGGAAAAAGCAATATCTTTTTTATAAGGAGAAAGGAAACTCCTAATACTTCCTATGTGACGTTAGAAATGAGAGGATCCAAGATAACCCAGGCATATCTATCCTCAAACCGTACAATTACAGACAAACAGACACTTGCTTTTATTGACGAGTGGCAGGAGCATCTGAAAAAAGAAAAAATCATCATCGACAATACTAAGTAGATAGATACGATATACTTTTCATATAAATGATAAAGCAGGGGAACCTGCTTTTTTCTTATTGGTTCCGTATCTGCATATTCAGCCTGTGCATGGAAACAGGTTGTATTTTGCCTGCTGGAAGAAAATATTTATACCATACTAAAAGAAAAGAATCTAGGAGTCTATGATTAAAGGAGATTACTATGAAAAAACTGATTGTAATAAATGGAAGTCCTCGTGATGATGAGGTAAGCAATACTTATAAAGCCCTTATGGCAGAAGTATCGTTTTATAAAACAAAGTATCCGGATCTTCAGGTTATCTATAAAAAAATTCCATATAATCTGATGGGATGCATAAACTGTAAGAAATGTATTCCTTATTGTAACCATGAAGACGGGTTCCAGGGAATTGTACATGAGATGGCGGATGCAACGGATGTCCTGATTGGAAGCCCCGTCTACCTGGACATGCCTACGCCCCAGACGGTGGCATTCCTTACGCGGCTTAATTGTATGGCAGAAAACACGGACCGGACATTTTTTGAAGGAATCCATGTTCACCTCCTTTCAACTGCGTATTGCAGCGGAACCAAAACCTGTATCCATACGATGATGGGAGCTTGCGAGATGCTAGGGTTCACAATTGAAGGAAGATCAACCCGAGAATACATATGTAAATGGAATGATACAAAGGTCCGTGGGGGAATGCATCGGGATGATACAATCATTCTGGCTTGACAAGGAGGGATTGAATGAAAGAATATGGTGTTGGGATGTATGGGGGATCTTTTAATCCATTGCATAATGGACACATCAAATGTATCCGGAAAGCCCTTTCCATGTGTGAGGAGCTGCATATCATAATCGGTGACATACCAAACATGGATGATGTGGACATCCACACGAAAATAAGATGGTTCCAGACCATCTTCCATGATGAAATAGACAGATTAAACCTTCACAGCCTGTATGATGACCGGAAATCAAAATCCGAATATACAATTGAGCACTGGATATCTGATTCCATGGAAATCAAAAAAATGATAGGGAAGCCCATTGATGTTGTTTTTTGTGGAGCCGATTATAAAAATCGGCCGGATAATCCTTATCTACTCTGTTATCCTTCACAGGATATAATATATTTTGACAGGGACGATGATATGATAAGTTCAACCGAATTTAAAAAAGATGTCTGCTTACATCGGGACTGGGTCCCAGAGGTCGTTTATACATCATATAAAACGAAATGAAAAAAGAGCCATTGGCTCTTTTTTGCATGTAACTTTTTTGATTTTCAGCTTATGAAATCATCATGAAACAGTTAAGGGTATTACCCGTATTTTTTTACAACCCTCTTCTGTATTCACAAGACCATCGCAGGATAAATATTCTCCTGAACTAACGATGAATGCTTCAATCCCATGTGAGCTGGTGAAGTATTCCGTCTTTACGCATAATACATCATATTCCACTAAACGGAACAGTCCGACAGGACATTCATATAGATTTGTTTCTTCAAGTTCATTTAATACCTTTTTTGTTTTTGAAAGACCTAAAAGGCGCTCATTTGTTAATTCAATGGCATGTTGATTAATATCGCATCCTAAGTAATTTCGTTGTAGTTTCTGTGCTGCAACACAGGTTGTCCCACTGCCAATGAAAAAGTCTGCTACCAGATCACCTTTATTGCTGCTTATGTTAATGACCCGTTCTACATACTCAATCGGCTTCTGTCCTTCATAACCGACTTTCTCGTTGAATCTGTCGTTTTGGTTCAATGCCTCAATGGTCCAAACGTCCGTGTAACCTTTGGCAATTTTTTCATTGATTCTATGGCCAGGCTTTGCATAAAATAACATGCTTTCATGCGCAGACTCCAGTTTTTTATCACTGAAATTCCTCCAGCTGCCCTGGTTCCAGATGATTTCGTTACGGAATGCATCGATTCCGAATACTTTATCCAGTTCCACCCTGAGGTAATGGACAAGCCGATAGTTACAATGTAGGTATATGGCTCCTGTGTCCTTAATGACCCTCCACATTTCCTCCAATCTTGGATGATACCATTCCATTGCTTCATTTGCACTACCAAGCTTGTCTTCATAATCATCAAAAGTCTTTCCGGTATTATATAAAATATCACAGAAAATCAAATCAACCGAATGGTCCGGCATCGATTTTAAAAGGTCCAAATTATCCATCCTGAATAACTTGTTTGTATACTCTTCTGCTTTCATTTATCATTCTCCTTTTCCACTATTTAAAATAGTCATATAGCAGGTCATTTGTAATGTACCTTATTTTTTTTATTTTTCCATCTTCTATTACATATCTCATATATCTGGGGTTAAAATATCCCTCTTCCCATGGTTTTTGGTTATGGATGGTTTCCAGTAATGATGTGGATGATATGGAAACCAGTTCATCCAAAAGGTCATTCATGATTGCCATATCCTTTCTCAGGACGTGTTTCTTGTAATCATGATTCCTATCAATGAAATCGAAAGGAATACTTGATGCACCATACATTTTATACCTGTTGTATACTTCAACAATAACCGGCCCAAAATCCCATGCTTCAATCTCATCCTCAAAAAGAGGATTCCCTGTTTCCACAAGATGGTTCGCCTGTAAAAAATACAATACTTTTTGCAGCTTCAGGTTACTTATAAAGTCATCTTTTTCAATCACATAATAGCCCAATACATAATTGGCTATCTCCATAGCTTTATACGCCATGCGCAATTCCTCTCTTCATATACTCGCTTTTTCGTTTTTATTTTTCCTAAATAGTATGTTAGGATGGATTCTAAAACAAAAAGGCTGCAATCAGCCTTTCTAGTTTTCCAAATTTTCCCACCATTTAATAACGGCTCCATTTACCAAACCAAAGATAAATGAAACTAAAACAATCCCCTCGGTCGTGAGTCTGTTTCCAAGCAAATATGCATTGCACAGGTTTATTAGCACCGAAAGAATCACACAACTTATAATCATGATTAAAAAAGATTTCATCTTCATCTTCATTCCTCCTAAGAAAATTCAACTTTACACCATTCGTATCCACGGTCATCCATATAATATCTCTCATCATAGACCATCTCTTTAAAAACGGATCGACGGCTCGGGTTGTTAGCCTTATCACATTTGATTGTATCTAAAAATTCCGCGACAGATACTTTGGTTTCATACTCATCAAAGATTGTAATGTGTTCCTCATTCCCAATCAGGTAGCCCGTGAGTTCATCCCAAGTTGAGAATTCCGGATGCACCTGCAGAATCGGAGCCAGACGCCCAACTGTCTGGGCAACATGAATCTCAAACCTCCTGTTTTCAAAATCAATTTCGGCATCCTTCATATAATCGAACATGAATGCGGCATCTTTTGTTGTGATATAGTAGTTTTTACTCATATAAACCTCCTTGCTCTCCATTTATCAATATCAGATATAATATGGTCCTCTTTTCTGGCCAATAAGTAAAAAGCACAGTTTCCTGTGCTCTTTATTAGTATAATCTATTTTAACCATTAAACTGCATAATGGATATCTTTCTCAAAGCAGCGTTTGATTTCCAAGTAGTCTGCTTCCAGAGTCTTGGCTTTTTCAACAATCTCATCTTCATAGTAATCTGTATAAATCAGGTTAAGCTTGTCAGCTGATACAATCTGTGCACCTTTAGTGAAATCATAGGTACAATCAACTGGCTTGAAATTCACTTCAATGATGGATCTTCCCTCTGCATCATCCACATCAACAGATTCTGTTTCATCACCGAACAGATCAAGATGTACATTCCTTGCATCCATGGAGGGACCGTTCTTGAAATACAGAATGACATTGTACCGTTCCGTGTTCATGTTGATGATATTCAGATCCTTGATTGCTTCTTCAAATATTTCTCCCGTATTCAATTCATAGGCAATTGCTCTTAAACAGTCGAAATTTAGGCTTACCTTTCTGGAAAACAGTATAACCTTGTTAATTTCCTTATAGTATTCCGGATCAAGCTTGTCCCTTAGGTATTCCTTGATTTCCTCAGGAGACGGATAATCAAAACGGAAGTGATAATGGAACCTTCCTGGCCTGTTTACAAGGTAATCATTCAGACTGCGGAGCTCATTACATGTAATTACATATAATTTCTTCCCCTGTGCAACACCATCAAAAAGACTCAGCAATCCAGCCTGTGGGTCAGCCTCGTTTTCAGATGTACGGATGTTTCCAAAGGTCTTATCAAATTCATCAAACAGCACAACTACTTCCTGTTCGATTTTTTCGATATATGACGCAATGCCAGGAATGAAGCTGTCAACAATAATTACGGGAAGTCCTTTTTCGATTGCTTTCGTACACAGCAGCTTAGCAAATAACGATTTTCCAATCCCTTTTCTCCCACTAAGGATTACACCCAGGCTTCTCTCGAACCGGTCGAATGACTTCAGCACTTTCTTGACCTTTGCATTATGTACCCCATAAATCTTAGTTTCCTTTATTTCTAAATCCGCGTATTCCTCAAGATAAAAACCTGTCATTTTGCTAAATCTTACCATATATGTTTTGACAGGCAGCTTATCATATGTTTTAAGAGAATCATCATGAATCTCATATGTTTTTCCATAACTTATTGCTTTCATCTATTTATATCTCCTTCATTACTCATTCTTTCTTTACTGGTAACAGTTTTATTATGTGCATGTTTTTTTAAGGATAATAAAAACAGTTTTTGCTTTCCCTCTACACATACTAAAAATAAAAAGAGGGATATATAATGAAAAAAATACTAGCTATGACATTTCCAAAACAGAATACGAATCTCGGGCTTGAGCCATCCGTATTAACAGTCGTTCCTGATGGTGACAATGTGGAATATATACTTGACTATCATACAGATAGATATTGTGATGAGGATGTGGAATACTATCTTTGTTCCATATACATTACGGGAATGGAGGACTTCATTGAATGGTCACAAAGACATGTTAAAAGTAAAATCATTGCTGGAGGATATGAACCTACAATCAATCCTGATGACTTCCTTGATTACGCTGAAAGAATTATTACTGGTCCATGTGATGACTTTTATGCGACCATTAACCAGGAAGGACGAATCGTAAAAGGAATTACAAGTAATAACAGGATTCCGCGATATGATTTATATGATGTACGGTTAAACCAGCAGATTATTCCGGACAAGGCCGTTGAGGATATAGTTACTTCCTTAAATACTTCCCAAGGCTGTCCGTTCCGGTGTGATTTCTGCTGCTCTCCTCTCATGTGTGACCATATCATGATGAAACCAATCTCTCTTGTTGAAGAGGAGATTAATTATCTGCGTTCTTTAACACCCAAATTTTTGTTTATACGGGATGAAAATTTTCCGTTGCAGAAAGATTGGAAGGAAAAGCTGGCCCTCATAAAAACAACCGGTGCAAAGATATATCTGTTTGCATCTGCTAATCTGCTAACAGAAGAAAACGTCAGATATATGAAGGAAAACAATGTCTATATGGTATGTCTTGGGCTTGAAGATATTACAGTAGAATATGGAAAAAACAAAAAGCTGGACGAGGTTTGCGAATTATTACATAAATATGGGATTTACGTATATTTATCCTTTATCGTCAACCCGACTAAGATTGATACAGATGATAAAGCCTCCGATTTTTATCAAAAGCTTTTAGGCCGTTTTTATAAATTAAAGCCCGAAATGGTCTGCGGCAACTTTTTGATGCCTTTCAGAGGAACTGCATTATGGGATGAGTATAAGGAGCTCATTACATTTGAGGATTTTAAATACTACGACAGTAAAAGTGCTTTCCTGGAGAAGAATCCGGACCGGCGTCTAAAGGATGAATTTGATATGTTTTATTATCAATGGATTTATTACAATTCAATCCTTTATAATCGTGAAATACGGAAGTTTGATGTCCAGGATACGTTGCATTTGAGGTTTTTGGAACTGAAGGACGAATTTGCAAGTAAAAATTTTAAGATTTAAATCATGGAGATACCATTAGATTAGCTGAACCTTTATGGAGGTCTGAATAAATACATACTGCGTTTTATAAAAGACAGAAAGGAGAACTGATTAAAATGGAGGAACTTACAGATAAAAGACTTCAGAAATTAGTCAATGAAGCATATTGGGTATTTACTCAGCTTTATGGAATAAAATATCCAGATATTTTTTACAATGGCGGAAACATTGAATACGACGAGGATGGGCACGCACATATTTGTGAAGATACGTTCGGACATTATATCATAGTAAATGACCATGATTATTATGCAGTCAATATCGATGACTCTATTGAAAAATTCGGTTTCTGCAATTATAAGGATGCTTATCCAGAAGCTGCTGTCGAGGTAATTAAATTCAAGGGGAACCTTTTTGCTAATAATCAGGTCCGATATTGTGTTGATTTTCAAGTGAATCCAGTAAATGGAGAATTCATTGAGGCTTTTGAGGTATTTGCCAATTATAGTTCTGGGCGATTATTTTCGCCAGACAGAAATCTTCTAGATATAAAGCCACAAAATATTGATATGGGAGCTTTTGAATACTTATGCGAAGGATTCCATAGAGAGTCTTATGATGATCTTTATGATGAATAAAAAGAGCCAATGCTGGCTCTTTTTATTTATTGTTTGATTATCCCTGTTGCTCTGATGGAGTTACAACACGTCCCATGAATAAGATTGTATCTGTTTCCGTATCTGATATCACAAAAACAAAGGTGTCATCTGCCATAACTGTCTTTATCTTCTTTGGTTCTACTTTAGCACTCATTGTCTCCATGCCGATTGCAGTAGCCGCAGCGGCTTCTGTTCCTTTCTCATTTGTCTTTATATAGGTTGCATGGATGACATCACTGATGTCTACAGGGCCTAATTCGTTAAATCCTCCAGAAAAGGTAGCTCTCATACCAAGTTCCTTTAATGATTCCTTTATTTGATACTTGTTGGAGAACTCGAAATTAGGGACATAAAATTCCGCTGAATCATAATTTTTCAATCCGCCATAATCCTTGAAATCAAGGATTTCCTGCAGTTCCTCCGAATCCATGTGTTCAAGGTATTCATCCACCCTGTTTTCTTTTGCATTCACGGACTTTGCAAAAATTGTCATTGCATACCTTGACTTAGTTCCATAATCCAATCGCAGGATGTCAATATTCTCATTATCCACTTCTTTTATGTTTTTTACTGAGTAGTCATAATCACAAAAGGCTTTATAATTGTTTCCATCTCCCCATTTGATATTACCTTTTTCAAAATCCCATTCCTTATTAAAATATAAAGAATTGACTATGATTATGGAACTATCTTCTCTTATCTGTTCAGAAGAAACCAGGTTGCTTATTTTTCCGTTTGTTGTGTCATTGACAAATTGATTGATTTTGTCAGCAGCTTTCTTTGGATGAGAGACGTCCATATCCTCTACTTCTTTTTTCCCTAGTCCAAGGATGTCAACATTAAGCTGCTTCTTGATTGCCTGATTATCTGTCACGTATGCCCTGTTAGCAATCCTGATTGATTCCTTTTCCTGCTCAGTTATGTATCTGTCATAATCACGAATTGCCGATACCACTTCTTCATCCAGTCCCAGGACATTCTTAAACTCCTCCTTTGTATCATCATCCGCCCCATGATACAGGATTGAAAAAGCATCTTTTATGCTGTATGGACTGAACATCCAGTTATCATTTTTATCCACAAGGGTATTATATAAAACCAGATCCTGTGAAGTTGCTGGACTTTTCTGATTCACTGTACTTGAACTAATGGGCCCATCTTTTTTCACACACCCAGACAACAGGAGCACACCTGCTGAAAGGATTAATAGTTTTCTTAACTTCATTTGTTTCCTCCTTACTTTTATTTTTATTATGTAATATCGTCCTCGAAGAATCAATGGTAAGAAAACAGATATTGATGCAAGTACGGAAACAGACAACAAAAAAAGGGGATTCCCCCTTATACCGGTTTCTCACTTATGGATCATGTAAGTGTCATGGACCTTAATGGCACATAGCTTGTGATGAAAGTCTCATAAGGCATGTTGCTATAGTTCCACCATATCTGGCTTGCTGCAGTCGGATCCACATAGCACCATTCATCATTAACAAAACATCTTAGCCACATATGTGGGGATCCATTGTAATTACCGACCATGATTTCGTTTTTGAACCCTGCATCATCCAATAGGATTTTCATGCACTTAGCATAATGCCGGCATACTCCCTTCCCATCAGTCAGTGATTTTTCTAAATCCTCATTTATATAGGATAAATCATATGATATCCCTGTGACCTTCTGACACCCATCCATTATTTTTTCATAATCCGTTTCACCTTCTAATGGGCCAAATTGGCTTATGACACGTTGTATCAACGCCTCCCTGTCGTATTTCCTGTCCTCCGGGATAGTAATCCGCTTTGTCCCATCACTGTTATTGATGACGGTAAAATTGTCTGCATCATCCAAGTAACGGTACTGCACTGAATAATATTCCAGGAAATCCAATAAGCGTTCCTGATTTTCGAACTTTAATGTCTTCCCGGATTCGAACTGTTTGGATAAGGAATCATTTCTTTCCGCCTCCCGCATGGCAGGATTTATATAACGGCCATTTTCATCAAAGTATATCCCGTCTGAATTTGTCCCGGACCGTATCATTTTACCATCCTGTGTCATATAATACAAATTCCCAACCATATCATATTGCCAACCATATCGTGTTTCTCCAGACTTATCCTTGATAATCGGACCAGAATCTGTCTCTTCAAAATAGAGACCCTGCTCTGCTTTTGACAATTCCTTCAGATACTGCGTGCTTGCCATGATTTCCGGACTTACTTGCGCTGTTGTTGGAATGACGGAATTGTTTAATAATGAAATAAACATGATTCCGGTCACCAGGCTCTTTTTTATTTTTCTCATATGAATCTCCTCTGTTTTTTTTATTCAATAAAAATATGAGAAGATCCACCACATATCTTTATCCGTTTTGTGTTAAGATTTTGTAAAGAAATGATTTACATCATTAACGGTTGTCTTACGAAGAAGCATAATAAAAAAGCTGGCATCAACCAGCTTTTATAATTGTCGGATCGAGTATATGTTCTTGTATCCATTTTGTTCTGCCTTGGCTAATGCATTTTTGATATCCGGTCCATCGAATGTCCCTGAGACATGATTATCATTAACGAATCCCTCTATTTGGTATAGCCTGGTTCCGGATTCCTTGCTTAATGCGGCTACTGCTGGGGCATAAATACTTTCCAGGTTATTGTTTTTCCCTGTCATGACAGATATTACAGCTCTGTCGTAATCAGCACGAAACAGATAGTTCAATCTTGTACACGGGATATTGAATTCCATTTTCTCAAGGCTTTCATTTGCAGGATTTAAGGCAATCACTTTTCCTTTGTATTGTTTTCCCTTTTTCTCCCATGTCACTATGTCACCTATGTTTATCATACTTCTCACTCCTTCTTCATCTGATATGGGGCCGGGGCATGGTATGGCATCCATGCAACGACAGGATGCTTCATGTCCACGCCATTCGTATGCTTGAATGTGTCTTCCCATTTTCCAACTTCTGTGTTCAGATATCCAGATGGATATTGGATTGTCACCCATACTTTCATCCATTTGGTAGGCATACCCAGAGTCACTGGGATCCATGGGTGGTTTTCAGCGGCATATGGGATTTCACTGATTTTATTGAGCAGGTCCTCGAAGGCCCATGGGTATTGATAATGGTTCATCAAGCATTCTATGAGGTCCTTTTTATCAATCAGGTGACTTTCTGGATTTCCACTCCCATCTCTTCCCTTTAGCCCGAATTGATATTTTGATAATTCCTCAAAAGCCCGTTCTATGATATGGACATCGAAACTTGAGTTCTCTTTGATGAAAGCTTCAACCATATCCGTATTATAATTGCGTCCATCTATATATATATTTGACATTTGTTTTATTTTTCCTCCTGGTTGTCCTTACTGTTCTTTTTTATATACTCATTGGCAATACCTCTTGCCCTTTCGTACGTATTCCATTTTGCGTTCCCAAATTCATCCTTCACCTGTCTGCCATTGATATATAGATAATAGTGGGAACCATATGGCCACTTTTTGATATCCACATGGAAATAGTCATCATCCGGATATAGGAGTTCGTCTCTTATTAGCTTTTCATCATCATTGAAGCCGAAACAGTATCCACCATTCTTATTGATAAAAATAGATCCATATTTCTGCAGCATCTCAATCTGTCTTGATGAAATCTCTTCAATCAGATCCTGTGTTTCCTTAATGATTCCGTGTCCGCTTTTAGGACACCTGAAATCGTAAATCAAGCTTGCTATTGGATTTGTGAAATGGAAATGTTTGTTCCGTCTATAATCCCCTAACTGATCGGCAGCTTCCATCCATTTTTCGTTTTCGAAAATTTTCGCTTCCATATATTCCTCTATGGAAGAAACCTTAAGCCACCAGCCGCCGTTGTATTTGACAAACGTGTACATCATTACCTCCTCTTACATATGAGCTCTTTTTCCCTTTTTCTATCTATAGTATGGAATAAAAAAAATCCCTTAGAAATTTATTCGTTACAAATAGTGTACATATTACTGGTATCGATAATGGAAGGAGAAATGATATGAATTGGAATATGATTAAGTTTAATCCAGCAATACGTTATGATGTTCAGGATACACTTCCTAAAGTAGGTATGCCGGTTGTGTATATCAAGCCTGGAAAGGACCCGAACCTCAATGATTATAAAATCGGAAGGCTGCTGCTTGATGAAAAGGAACGTCCAAAGCTCGGGATATGGTTCAATGAATGTATGAACGGGATCTGGTGGTCTTATTTAGACCCTGTATCTGAAAAGATAGATACACCGGATGATATCATCATAAGCTGCCATCAGGTCTATAAATTCAGCCTTGACCCAAAGGCATATCCAGACCAGAACTTTTTTGAAGGTCAGAACCTGAAGGAAAAAAGAGACAGAGACAGTCTCAGGGACTTATAGACAAGCCGCTTTGAAAGGAAGGGGGATTTAAGATGACATTTACAATCGAAATATCAGGTAACCCTATGGTCGTGGATGAAAATTTTCCAAAAGAGACGGCCAGTCCATGTTATGATGAACCGGCTAGATACCGGCTGCTGAATGCTCCTTTACATGTACCATCAAAGGGTATGCATCTCATGGCTAAACAGGATAAAAACAACGTTCCAGATGGACATTATATTGATTTTCGAGCGTAACAAACAGAAAAAGACGGGGGTCCGTCTTTTTTTAATCTACAGCACAGCCAATATATTGCTTTCCATAGCATGTGCTTATAACAATACCTGGATCTGCGGGATGTCAGCCACTATTTTATGCTTGGGCGTAAAATCGGCTTCCTCAATATCATGAAGTCCCAGCAACTTCGCAACTAGAACCTTTGGTATGTTTGTCTCTATCAGTTTACTGGACATATGGATGCCTCCAGATATCCTTGGATTAACCTCAAGCAATTTCAGCCGTCCATCCGTCTTGCTTCTCATGAACTGCATGTTGACCGCATATTGGAAACCAAAATAGGAATAAAGTCTTTCACATATCCCATTGAGGTCATCTTCCTCATACAGGATCCGTAGGTCGTCTATCTTTAACCGCTTTACCGTGAATATCTTTCCTGCGCAATCAGAAAAAACATCCACACTGATCATATGGTCTATAAGTACTTCACCTATCATGTATTCATCATATCTTCCACCACACATAATGTTTATCTGGTCATGGATATCCTGTATGTAGGAATCCGTCACCATGTGTTGCTTGATATCCGTAAGTTTTCTGTAGGATTCACCCCCAATATCCACTTTCTTTTTTATCATGATGTCTGTTCCACCTTTAAGCAGCTGGCTGATGATATCCTTACTGAATGCCTGGGAAGCCCCATCCACGTAACGAGGAATAAGATCAGCAAAAGAAGGTTCCTGTTCCAAAGACACGTAGGTACTGCATTTATTATCTGCGACTGATACAGCAGATGGATTATCTATCATTATCTTTGTATGCCCAATCTGTTGCGGGATATCAGGAAGGAATCTCCTCGGGACGAAAATATCCCATTGGTTATTGCGTAAATATTCGTCAAGTCTTTCCACATATTCTTCTGATGTGTTATACCTGAAGTCTTGCACATAATCAGAAAAATATTTTGCCAGATGGCATTCCCGATCCCCACCGTCCAGGACCCCGATATAGGTATCCGGAAATGATTTTCTGAATAATTGTATGGTCTGCGGTTTTGCTAATGAATCATCAAGTAGTATTTTCATGGTTTCTCCCTTTTTATTTTTAGTATGAAGGCTGATACCGGCAAATAAAAAAGAAGATGCCGAAGCCTCTTCTTTACTCCCAATCTTTTTTATGTTTCCGTTTCCGTGAATAAACTTTTTCTGTTTTCATGACACGTGTTCCCGTATTCATCGGATTGACCACACGGTTCTTTCTGCAGAATTCATGGTAAGCCTTCCTACCATGTGTCTTGATATATAAATCCTTATCTATATCCATCTTATCTCCTCCTCTAGTCTGCTTCCATTATCTCCTCCGTTTTCACATGATCCATAACATTATTATGTTATTGTTTATGCAGAAACAGAGGCAGAATCAGAACAACATTGCAGTTTCATTTACTACTTTTGCAATCTTTGTTCAGGTATCCTATCTTCCATTTGTCTTTCATGGTTTCAGTATGCAGTAAGAAGGCTTGTCATAACAAAAACCTGCCAGAAAATCTGACAGGCGATTCGTCACATGACTAGTGTGGGATAATATTTTCGGATTTTATTGATAGCAGACAGACGCAGCTTTTTTATTTCAGCATCCTCCATCTGTAATATTTCACAAATTTCCTTATATTCATGGACCCGCTTCCCGTTCAGCCCGTATTTCAAGGATAAGATGGTCCCTTCCACTGGAGTCAGCTTCTCTTCAATCAGACGGTTTAATATGACCGAGTTTTCCTTTTCAATATATTGCTCTTCCGGGGAAAGGGCTTCTTCTGTTATATTCGAGCTGGAGTAATCCACTGCATCATAATGGATCTCTTCGCCGCCATCCATGATTTTCAAATAACTTTTTACCAGCTTCTCGGACATACCGGTCTGTTTCGATAGTGACTCATAGGTCCAATTTACGTTGGACGATTCAAGGGTTTTGATTGCCTTCTTCAAGGATGATATCTGCCTTGCCTGATAAGCTGTCATATTGTGTACATTAACCGTTATGAATTCAATGATTTCATGTACGATATAGATGTTGAAATATGTAGCCGGCATTCCGAGCTTTGGGTCATATGAATCCATGCCCTTTAAGATACCGATGATTCCTTCCTGGTATAGGTCAGGCATATACCTGCGGTATGTATGGAACTTTGTATTGATGACGTGGTATACATAGGAGGAGAGACCCTCAACCATTTCTTCCTTTGCCTTTTTTACAAGGGCCATTCCCTCTTTATACATATCTTCTGCTTCTGAGGCTGTTTCAGGGTTTATATTGGAAGCCTCCTTAAAACTATGGAGATTCTTAGGGATATCGGTGGATGGCATAAAAGGTATGATTGTTTCAAAAGACCTTTTTGTCATTTGTTTCCCGTCATGATATTTTTTCATTATTGCTTCTGCTTCCGTTTTTGTCAGTGTTGTTTTTTCCATAACAGCCTCCTTAGAAATTAAGAATAATTGAATTTGCTTATCTTGCCACCATTTTCATCCAAGCCCTTTTCTACTATTTCCATGAATTCTGTAATAAGCTGTTTCTGTACATTGTTCATGTTATAGGAATAATTATCAATCATTGGGATGCCCCAATCATAGATCTCATTGATTTTCATTGCTCTTGAGTAAGTTGAATATCTTCCCTTAAACAAATATGCTTCCTGCCACCGTTTGAGCTGTTCATCATCCTTCCAGAGAATGTCTACAACGAACGGCCGGATCAGCCGGTTTATGTCTCCTTTGATTTTGTTAATCTTTGCGTTCTTCAATTCATCATTGACTATTTCAGGTGTTACGGTCAAAGGATTGTTCAGGTAGATGCTCAATTGACTGCTTATTTCCTGCACTAAATCCGCGAGAGGCTGTAATTCTCCATTATAATTATCCTGGTTCAGATATGCGAGCCTCCTGGTCAGGGCCTTGATTTTAGACCAGTGTGCAGTACGCGGAGTGTTTGTCTGGTATCCAATGAGTTCAGACCATGTCTTTCGGTAATTCCGTATTGCTACCTGTATATGATGAAATAAGGTCATTGCATCATAGCTGATAAAAATATCATCGATATCCAGGTTTTCATTAAAACGCGCATCAATCTGTTCGAACATCCTTTTGAACTGATTTGATGATAATTCGGATACTTCGTCCTTGTTCAAATTTGAGAAAAAGTAACAGGAATTCAGTATGCTCTCCCTGTCAGTATCTAGTAATGCGTTGGCGTCTATCTTTTTGATCCCGGAAAGATAAGATGAAACTGCTGCTATCACATGTTTCATTTTGTCCTTTGTTTTTTTCATGTTATCACCCTCCATGTGATCAAAGTGGGTGAATGCCATCATCAATTTTTTTGTCTGTCCGACATCAATGATTGTCTTCAGTAAGATTTTAGTGGTATCCATGATGGGAGATGCTGCATTATCCACCAGGATAATAGAATCCCATTGATCCAGCATGTCAACGGTCTTTATCGGGACAGAAGAAATCTGTGTCTTATGCCCAAGGCCTTCTCCATCGTATAAGACAAGTTTTGGGACATGTTCGCAGAAAGTCGGTTTAAAAGCACCTTTAATCCGGATTGATTCTACAATTGGTGTTAATAATGTACCCCATTCTGCTTTTGCATTGCTGTTGAACCTTTTTAGTGTGTGGATGAATTCTCCTCTGTCCTTCGATTGATAGTACCAGGCATCAAACCACTTTCCTCGCGGGTTCAGTTTCTCACCATTTTCCAGTAAGTAGAACCTTTGCTGGATGTCATCGAGAATCTCATCTTTGAAATCACGGATCCTGTCATCATCTGCCAGTTCAATTTCTCCATCTTCGATTTCAGGAAGTTTTCCTTTATATGGTTCCGACATGGCAGCCAGTTCACTACAGTAATAATCCAACCGGTCAATGATCTGTTTGATGCAATCTGGATCTTGTCCCTCTTCGAACTCTTCCTCATCCAGCTCATCATCATCTACAAAATCAAGATAGTCAAGGCTGGGATTCATCTCATCATCCGGAAGTATGCTATAGTTACCAAGGATGTAGTTCAATCGTGTTGTCAGGTTCTCATGCTCCAGAAGTTTTTCCATCAGGATGTTTTTGTCAATTTTATTGAAATCATCCAGCGATAGAATATATTTGATTGCCTCTTCAATACACTCCTGCACCAGTATTTCCAGTCTCCCCCGTGGGACGAATGTTATCACCGCTTCAAACGTGTCACTGTCTGATGTTATGATCTCTATGTTGCAAGTGGTTGTCCGGCCTGACGCAGTTGTCGGAAAATGTTCCTTTGTTGTTCCGCAAATATTCCTGAGGACACTTGTCTTTCCGTTCCCACTCATCCCAAGCAATCCATTGTGCGAGTAGCCTTCTTCTTTTCCTGGCATTCTTATTTTTTTCAAATATGTATCATTGCAATGTTCTGTCCGATTCATCGGGTCATAAAAAGCGTCCACGATTTTTTCACTGAATTTCGAATACGCTTCCAGTCTTCTTTGCAAATGCCACCAAGAATCGTCTTTCAGAATGGTGTTCATCTCCTCTACCAGCTCCAGGGCGATGGCCTCATCTGTTGTTCCAAGCCCCCGATGGACCTTGAGTCCGGAATTCTTCCCCTCCTCTTTCACAACTGGATGTCTGAAGATGATGGTATAGCTTTTTCTGTTCGTGCTTTTAGTACATCTGGCAATGTAATCTTCCATTTTCTTTATCCTCTCTTCTCAAACGTTGTTCCAACGTTGTTCCATGATGTAAATTTACCATATTTTCCATATTCCGTCAAGTGCTATCATATTTTTTGTAAGTAAGGACCATTTTGGAAGATTTTCTTTTGTACTGTACAAATACTCAAAGAGTATTATCTGACATTTTACACACTATGAATATTTTTTAAGTCATTACCTCCTCTTTTTCTTGGTACAACAGAAAAACACATATTTCCTGTTTCAATATCATGACACTCCAAGATAGGAGGTCATTTTTTAAACTTCATCTAATCTACTGCTGTCTTTAATATGGTATGATTTGAAAAAAACGTGCCGGTTAAATTGTTCTTTTTCAAATACAATCCATAACTTTTTTCCGAAACAATTGCTCCATACAATATATTCCATGTATTGTTCCATCTTTTTTGATACATATGATAACTTTATCGTTAGACGCCATAAGCCACGATCATGCAGTAAAAGTATTGTTTCCATATAATAGTGATATGCCTAAAAAAAAGAGCCAATGGCTCTTTATTTAAATCCCGCAAAACGCCGGCTAAAGATATCATAATTAATGGTCTCAGTCGGCTTGCAGTAGACTGCGAATTCTACATACTTGAAACAGTACTTAAATTTATCCAGTGATTCCTTAAAAGCCCTTGCCACAACTTCAGGTGGATTGTAAAATGCACCACAACCGAAGGCTCCAAGGATCAAGGCTTCATCTCCATTCATCGCTGCCACATTCAGGATGTGCTCTGTTCTTTTCTTTAACAAAGCTAAAAGTCCTTGCTGTGTGATGCTGGCAGCCTTTCCAGTCCCAGGATTCATTTTATTATATGGTTCGGGTCTGAGGTTTGGGGCGGCACAGGTTAAGATGTCCACATTGAACCACTCATCTTCTTCTTTTAATGTTGGTTCGGCCGTGTCTGTTTTAATCACGGTAATTCCGGGTGTAAAAATGCAGGCGTTTGAATACAGTACATTATTGGCCGATTTATGGTAATCATAAAAATTCTCTTTGAGTGCGTCTGTATCTAATACCGGATACAGAGTTGAACAACGGCATAGGGCCTCCTCCTGTGCGCTGCTTCCTCTCTTTACCCCGCCTCCAGGGTTTGTAGCTGAAGCAAAATTCAGTACGGCAATCCTGTCATCCGGAAAAGCTTTGTGGTAAGCCTCCGCTGCTGCAAAACTCCTTTTATTGGAGACGGTAACCTTACATGCCTCATCAAATTTATGGATGTCATCATCTGCCACATATTCCTTATACAACAACGTTCCATCCACAGAAGCGGACACCGATTCCATGAGCCGGTCAGATTCCTGGATTACCTTTAAGGTGTCTTCGAAAATTTCAACTCTTTTTTCTTTATCATTCATAATTTCATTCTCCTCACATTTTTGTAAGCGGATAACCGGTTACATTATCTTTGACTACGGTCTTCCTAAACAAACTGCTTCCATACGCCCTTTCAAAACTGGCTTTTGCTTTCTTTATTGCTTCCTTTTTATTATCTGCAATTACTTCGTAGTAATGGATTGTCTTGCCTCTACAGAGTGCGAAATTATAATCAAATGCTCCATCTAGTATCTCCATGTATCCATACTCCTTCTTCTGAGTTATAGTAATATCTGATTGCACTTTTTGTTCCTTACTTTAGTTCGGTTTCATGTGTTATTTATCCATGATTAGATTCTCCATCCAAGCATCATCAAAATCATACCCATATAAGCTGTGCAGTTTTAAAATGAGTTCAAGTTTTAATGAATATAAATCATCACTTAAACTTCCGCAACTGTAGCTCGTCCTCCTTAGCAGATAACAGCTTTGCTTCAGAGCAATAATTTGATTGAGCTTTTTGTAAAGATCATAATTTCCTTCTATAAATTCTTCTATTTCGTTTTCTGACATCCCATCATGCTCCATGAGATATTCTGTTGCTGTGAAAACAGGATATGGGATATTTCTTCCATCGATTATAAGCTTACTTTTTATGTATTCTCTCATCAAACAATTATAAGTTTCTTCTCCTTATTTTATTTTTCATTTTTCATATCCTTAAGTGTATCCTCGGTTAGGTAAAGCCATCTGTATGTGTCAAAACCGTCTTCGACAACATACCGGTTTTCATCCCCCATGCAGATTTTCCACAAACCATATTCAGTATGCTCAAAATCATCGAACTGATGGAGGTTGCCATCATCCCCAATATAAGTGAAGCAATACCTTGGCTCCTGCCTCATGATTCCACCCAAGACATTTGTTTCCGTTTTTATGTATTGGTATACAGATACCACCTCATATTCATGATGATGCAGCTCTTCATACGCCAGCCTGTCTTCTTCTGTCATTTTGCTGCATCCACACAGTAGCATTGACACTACCAACAGCTGTAGTAAGATCCATCTCTTCATATTCCTATTCCTCCGTTAAAAGACCTTCTTTCCAATCATTGTAGCCACAATATCACGTACTTCTTTTTCTGCAATCACCTCCCTTGACTGCAGGGAATCAAGTACTTCGGCATAACCTGCATTTTGCTGTTCCAAAGACTTTATGATTTTTTTGTACTCTGCAATGGCGACCTCATTTTCATGCATTAATTCCTTATAGGTATCTGCCTGTTTTTGAAGTTCCTCCTGTACACTTGATAAGTTTTCTTTTGCAGAATAGAGCTTATCCATTAATTTGCAGATGTACTGGTTATTAAAATCACTTCCCAGTCCAAGGTCAATTGAGTACAGGGTCACCACGTTTAGTTTTTTAATATCAACAATGATGACCCATGTGCCATTCAGGAAAATGTACACTGGCTGACGATTATATAAATCAACCGGTTTTCCAGAAAACAAAAGCTGGCCGAACTCAATCATTTTTGAAATGTCCGTCTTGATTTTTGTTTCGTTATTCGTAATGAATATGTTCATATCAATCTTATTGTCTTTATCCATGATCCTCTCAGCATATCGCTCCTTAGCATGCTGGCTGATTTTTAAGTTCTCTAATTCTAATTCCATTTTTATCTCCTTTCATCATTATGGTCTCTATTAGTATGATAAGATAAAATAAAGAACAATATATTTTCCTGTATCCCAATGCTCTTGCATATCAATAAAACCAGACACAGAATCAGGATATCGTTATAATGAAAATATCACAAATATTGGGAAACACGGCTTATATGGTCGCTCCTGGTTGTAGCATGGACAAATATCACTTATCTGATATTACATGAATTTGAAAGAAACCATCAGATGACATACATAACCCGATGATTGTTCTGGGATCAGGTATTTATTATCATGGCTATCTGAAACAGTACTATATCAATGTAGATGGGATTAATGAAAGAATCATAGACATGGACCCTATGATGGCAATGAAGATATAGAGCCAACAGGATATGAGGTTAAAACATGCAGTTTTTGAAGAAGCGATCAATATATTTGGTACAAAACAGGAGACTTACTGAATCCTTTAAGCCTGTTTATCAAATCCCAAGATAGATGATATTTCTGTTTCCGCTTCCGTGTGTGGCAAAGCAGCATCCGCCCATTCAATTCTATGTCCTATATCCACATTGTCATTGAAAACTGTGTCAGAGAAAAATAGGAACAAAAAGTGATTAAAAGACCACCTTAAAAGAAATGTCAAAGAAGGAGGAATGATAGGAAACTGCTTCCTATTAAACGTCATAAACGGAAACAGAAACAGGAGAATATGTAAAAACAGGTAGTTTTTCAGTTTTTCTTCAGTTGTAATAAGATTATCGAATTCCTATATCTTATTTGGCCAGCTAAGTTTCTTCCATTTTGCCAGTCTTTTTTTATTCGTTATTACTTATTACGCATTATCTATGGATGCGTATATGCAATGAATTAAAGATATGGAAAAAGGCAGGTCTCCCTGCCTTTATACAACGGAACAGACATTCCTGTCTTTGAACCAATCTTTGTCGTATTGATCAACATTTTCCAATAGGTGAACTACCCATGACTAAAGTCACGAGCTTCCAGCTGATTTAATCCAGCTGGATTTCTTTTCTACAGATACGGCCTGGACTTAGTTTTTGTACCTGAAGGTACTCCACCACATCTAGGTTAACTGCAGATTAAGTGCACTGTACTAAGACACAGCAAGGAAGTCAGAGACTTTCCTTAGCGTGTCTAACGTACAGGTAGTTCTACG
>ERZ507070.115-NODE-115-length-71225-cov-6.2093_pt1 | contig 71225 bp, 67 predicted proteins | sample MGYA00512865_ERZ507070 | MGnify/ENA metagenome assembly ERZ507070
GGAAGTTCTCTGCTCCCGTCCGTACAGGGAAGCTTATGGCCAGACCCGGCGTCCGCCAAATGCCGTTATTCTTCCACATCCATTGTAGCAGCCATCAATTCTTTTGTATAATCAGCCTTCGGACTGGCAAATACCTCCTCCACATTCCCTTCTTCCACAATCTTGCCATCTCTCATCACCATAACCCTGTCACACATCTGATAGATCACATTCAGATCATGAGAGATGAAAAGAACGGAAAACTTCATCTCTTCCTGTAGTTTTATGATCAGTTCCATGATCTGCCGCTGAATGGTAACATCCAGGGCTGACACCGGCTCATCCGCAATGATGAACTGTGATCCCTGGAGAAGAGAAACCGCGATACTCACTCTCTGCCGCTGGCCGCCGGATAATTCCCGGGGACGGCGTTTCAGGTGTTCTTTGGAAAGCCCTGTCTTTTCTGCCATGGCAAGGACTTTCCTGCGCCGCTCCTCTTTTGGTATTTTCTGCATGCGCAGCGGCTCCTCCAGGATCCATGCCACACGTTTTGAAGGGTTGAGGGAGGAATAGGGGTCCTGGAAGATCATCTGGGGATTCCCGGTGTGATGCATGATCTCACCATCCTGCACTTTTACAAATCCCAGGATTGCTTTGGAGAGTGTGGTTTTTCCGCATCCGCTCTCTCCGACCAGACCCAGGATCTCGTTTTTATGGACCGTAAAATCAATGTCCTTCAGCACCTGCTGTTCTTTTTTGCCTTCACGGTAAGATGCACTTACGTGTTTTACTTCCAGTACAGGTTCCATTATGCCCCGCCCCTTTCCTGTTTTGCTGCTGACCGCCTTCTGAGAGAAGTTCTTCTGGTTGGTATGGCTGCCAGGAGTTTTTTTGTATATTCCATGGAAGGATGCTCAAATATCTCCTGCACACTTCCCTGTTCCACAGCTTTTCCCCGGTTCATGACAATAACACGGCTGCATAGATGACGGATAACACCCAGGTCATGGGAGATAAAGAGAATTGCGGTTCCCTGTTCCCTGTTGATTTTCTGAAGGAGCTTTAAGATCTGGGCCTGTATGGTCACATCCAGTGCTGTGGTGGGCTCATCCGCAATCAGAAGCTTGGGCCCCATCACAAGAGCTGCCGCGATCATGACACGCTGACGCATGCCGCCTGAGAGCTGATGGGGATATTTGTCATACAGAAGCTCCGGATTGGGAAGCTCCACGTTTTTCATCATCTGCAGTGCCTTTTCTTTTCGTTCCCGGGCACTGAAATGGCTGTGAATCCGCATGGCTTCCTCCACCTGCTCTCCGATTGTCATGACCGGATTCAGGGATGTCATGGGTTCCTGGAAAATAATGCCGATCTCTCTGCCCCGTATTTTCCACAACTCTTCTTTTTGCATCTTCAGAATATCTCTGCCCTGAAACAAAATCTCTCCTCTGGGCATTTTGGCATGTTCGCCCAAAAGACCCATGACAGAAAGGGCCGTCTGCGTTTTGCCTGAACCGGATTCCCCTACGATTCCCAGTATTTCCCCTTCCTCCATGGAAAAAGAAATGTTCTCCACAATTTTTGTGGGCGGTACGGTATCATGAAATTCAATTGCCAGATTTTTTATTTCCAGTAATGCCATATTACTTCCCGCCTTTCTTCTGCAGCCCGTCACTTAACAGGGAAAATCCCAGTGCCAGGAGGATAACCGCCACTCCGGGAAAAAGAGCGCACCAGGGCGCTGTTGCCAGATATGCCTGGGACTCAGACAGCATTCTTCCAAGACTGGCATCCGGAGGCTGCACACCGATTCCCAGATAACTCATACCCGCCTCAGCCAGCACCGCGTTGTTAAATCCAATGGCAGCCGTAGCCAGAACAGTTGGCAGGGTATTGGGAAGGATGTGTATAAACATGATCCGCAGATGAGAAGCTCCCATAAGCCTTGCACTTTTCACATAATCCATTTCCCTCTGGGATATAAATTCACTTCTCGTCATCCTGGCAAAGCTGGGAATGAACACAACACCAAGGGCCAGGATCACATTGTATTTTCCAGGTCCTAAGATACTGATAAATACCAGGGCCAGCAAAATACTTGGAAAAGAGACAACCGCATCATTAAAACGCATAAGGATCTCATCCAGCCATCCGCCAAAATATCCGGTAAACGCCCCCACCAAAAGGCCGATTCCGCCCCCGATCATAACGGTCGCCGCGCCCACAAAAAAGGTGGTGCCTGTTCCTTTCATGACACGGCTTAAAATATCACGCCCAAACTGATCGCATCCAAATAAGTGCGCCAGGGAAGGTGCCGCGAATTTAGCGCCGCCGCTCATGGCGTCAGGATCATAAGGCGTGTACAAAAGGCCAATCAGCAGAAATAACAGCATGAATCCTGCCAGAGAGGCACCGATGATCAGATTGCCCGACTTGTTTTTTCTGTCTTTTCTCATCTTCTCTCCTCCTGTCTAAGCATCCATGCGTATCCGCGGGTCTATTTTTCCGTATAAAATGTCAACCGTAAAATTGATGAGCACCACCATTGCTGCAATCAGCACAATGATTCCCTGGACGACAGGATAATCCCTGTTGGAAATGGAGGTGATCAGCAGGCTGCCCATGCCGGGAATGGTAAACACCTGCTCCAGAATAATGCTGTTTGCCATAATATCCGCAATGGTCATAGCCCAGAACGTGAGCACCGGAATCAGTGCATTTTTCAGCACATGCCTGCCGAGGACACGCCCTGTCCTGTTTCCGCGGCTGTAAGCAGTGCGCACATAATCCAAGTGAAGCTGGGTGATCACGGAACTGCGCAGCATTTTCACCGCCATTGCACTTTTTGGAAGAGCGATGGCTATGCTGGGCGCTATGAGGTAGGCTAAAAATCCGCCAAAATTTTCGGATGGGGAGACATAGGCTCCAGGTGTGAACCATTTAAGCACCAGTCCGAATACATATGTGATCAAAATACCCAGAAAAAAACCGGGAACCGACATGACCACCTGATTACATGTCATGAGAAAACGGTCAAGCATCCCGCCCTCATGGCTGGCAGTAAAAATGCCGAGAGGTATGGAAAACAGCAGGATGATAAAAAATCCCATGAGCACCATGGTAAGATTGACAGGTATTTTATCCGCGATCATCTCCTGCACCGGCATGGAATAACTGTAGGACTCACCCATGTCTCCTGTTACAAAATCTTTCAGCCACAGGCCGTAGCGGACCAGAACCGGTTTATCCAGGCCCATCTCATGCTGCAGTGCCTCTACCTGTTCCTTTGTGGCCTCTGTTCCCAGTTTTGATTTTGCCGCATCACCGGGGATCACGGAAAAAGCCATAAAGGACAGAAAAGAGACAATTAACAATGTTATAATGAGAGTTCCTGTTTTTTTCACAATATATTTCATTCTGTCTTTCTCCTTTTCCGTGTATGTTTCCCCGGTACATCCGGCCGGGCTTTATTTTACTTTGTAGATTTTTGCCAGATCCAGAACGTACAGCGGATAGAATTCAAAACCACTGTATGACTTTCTGAGAGCAACCTCTGAAGCCATATCCTGAATGTAGACATTTGCCGCGTCATCTGCAAGAATGGTTTCCATCTTCTTGTAGAGTTCTGTCTGTTCTTTATCGTCTGTGCTTTTCTTTACCTGCTGATAGAGTTTATCATACTCTTCATTATGAAAGTTAATGAAATTTTTAGAAGAATCAGAGGTAAAACGCTCCAGCAGAGCACGGCCGCTTAAATAAGCTGCGTCCACACCGACTACTGTAGACTGGAATTTCCTGTCGCCGTAAACATCGCTGAGCCAGCTGTCCCATTCCACAAGCTGGATCTTGGCATTGACACCAATCTGTTTTAACTGCTCCACCAGTATCTGGGCAGTGTCCACATGCTGCTGATAGTTGGATGGTACTGTGATCGTCATGTCAAATCCGTCCGGGTATCCGGCTTCCGCAAGCAGGGCTTTGGCTTTACCTGCATCCTGCGGATATTTGTCTGCCAGCTCCGGCATGTAGTATTTGTCAAATGCAGGGAACATGCTGCTGCCGATTATGGTTCCCTTTCCGTCCGCGATCATATCAAGCACATCCTGGCGGTTCACTGCATAGCAGAGTGCCTGACGTACTTTTACGTTGTCAAAGGGTGCCTCTCCATTGTTCAGGTATAATGCCTGCACCAGATTCATGCCGCCTTCATAGATGGTAAAATCCTCACCTTTAAGCTGGGCAGACTGGTTGGAATCAATGCGTGCTACCATATCCAGAGAGCCGCCCTTTAATCCGGTCACAATAGCATTGCTGTCACTTACCACCTTGAAGGTGACCTCATCCAGATATGCCTGGTTTTCCGTATCCCAGTAGTCTGCGAATTTTTTGATCTTAATATTCTCCTGGGGAGACCGGGATGCATACATAAAGGGACCTGTGCCCACAGGGTTGGTTGCCAGATCCTGGGCATCTTTGGGAATGACAGCCACAATGAGGTAGGCCAGAAATTCTGTGTCAGCTTCTTTTAAATGGATGACAATGGTTTTGTCATCGGGAGTTTCGACGTTTTCCACATTAGAAAACGCCGCTATCAACGGTTCTGTTCCTTCCGTGATACCGGCGCATCGCTCGATCGAATATTTCACATCGTCTACGGTAACGTCCGCTCCATTGTGGAATTTTACGCCCTCACGAAGTGTAAAGGTGTAAGTCTTGCCGTCCTCTGAAATGGTATGCGACTGGGCTACTGCATCGATGTAATTGCCTTTTTCATCAGGCTTTACTAAGCCTTCATAAATGTTGAATAGGACTTCTTTTGTTCCTGCCGCTACCGATTTGTGTGGGTCAAGACTATCCTCAATATCCTGAGGAATTCCTACTACAATGGAACCTCCCATGGTTGGTTCCGCTTTTGTTTCTGTGGAACTTTCGTTGTTTTTGGACTCTTTACCGCTTTCCTTTTTGTCTTGGCAGCCGCCGAGTACAATAGTCAGGGTAAGTGCAAAGAGAAGTGTTGGTATTAATCTTGCTCTTTTCATGGTTTCTCCTTTAAACATTTGAAGTTCCCTCATTATTTAATTGTCATGGTTATTGTAGCGGAATGGTGGGGGGATTGCAAGTATTATTTTGGAGACATGGCCAAGGCTGGATCTGCCCGCCGCTCCACGAAACCTATCAATTCAGGATTTTTTTCAATTCGTCCATGAAGGTGTTTACGTCTTTGAACTCACGATAGACAGAGGCGAAGCGGACGTAGGTTACGGCGTCAAGGTCTTTTAGTTTGTCCATGACGATTTCGCCGATTTCGGTGCTGGGGATTTCGCGGTCTTCTTTGTTGAAGATCTCGGTTTCGATCTCATCTATGATTTTTTCAATCTGCTCTACGGAGATGGGGCGTTTGTAGCAGGCACGCATGATGCCGTCCTGGATCTTGGTGCGGTCGTATTGTTCGCGGCTCTGGTCTTTTTTGATAACAACCAGTGGGATCGTCTCTATTTTCTCGTAAGTGGTAAAGCGCTTGCCGCACTCGTCACACTGTCTTCTCCTTCGGATGGAATTATTATCTGGAACCGGTCTGGAATCTATGACGCGGGTGTTGTCTTGATTGCAAAATGGACATTTCATGTAAAGGTCCTCCTTGAACTTATGTTATGTAAAGTTACCTATGGGTAAGTATAGTACATATGGACGTCTTACGTCAATGATTTTCACTTGTATTTTTGTATGTTTTCTGCTAGAATGGCAACAGTTCAGATAAGCTGAACTGCCAAAGACAGTTCGTAACCATCCTGTCTATAAATAAAACTAAGGAGGAAAAAATGAGTATTCAAGAACCAAGTAACCGTTACAGTGTGATACGGGAAAAAAATCCCAGGGAGATTTTACTCCTTCGGGGAAACGGGTGCAAATGGCGCCGCTGCTCCTTCTGTGACTATCATCTGGATTTTTCCAGGGATGAGGAGGCCAATTTCCTTTTAAACGAAAGGGAGCTTGCAAAAGTCACAGGATGTTTTAAGAAACTGGAAGTGATCAATTCGGGAAGTTTTTGTGACCTGGATAAAAAGACTCTGGAACGGATACGCAGTGTCTGCGAGGAAAAAGAAATCCATGAACTGCATTTTGAGTGTCACTGGATGCACAAGGATGAGATTCCAAAGGCACGGGACTTTTTTTCTGAGAAGGGTATCCGCCTGAAGATTAAAATGGGAGTGGAAACCTTTGATTTTGATTTTCGCGAAAAAGTGCTCAAAAAGGGCATTACTGCCGAATCACCACAGGAGATTGCAAAGTATGCGGATGAGGTGTGTCTTTTGTTCGGGCTGACAGGTCAGACGCTCGATTCCATGAAAAAAGATATTGAGACCGGCCTGGCTTTGTTTGAGAGGGTCTGTATCAATATTATGGTGGAAAATTCCACGAAAATGAAACCGGACCGGGATGTGATCCGGCTTTTTGCCGAAAATCTCTATCCTGTTTATATAGGAAATGACCGGGTGGATATCTTAATGGAAAATACGGAATTCGGGGTAGGTGACAAGTATGAGCAATGAGATTTTATTGATTTTATCCCTGGTACTGATTTATAGTTTTGTACTGCTGGCGTATTACTTTTTTGATATTTCCGGTCTGTATGGATGGACTGTTTTTTGTACCATCACAGCCAATATTGAGGTCTTGCTCATGGTGCGTGCTTTCGGCATGGAGCAGACGCTTGGAAACGTGCTCTTTGCCTCGTCTTTTCTTGTAACGGACATCATCAGTGAGATTGGCGGCAAGAAGCAGGCCCAGAAGGCGGTCAATCTGGGAATCTGTACTTCCTGCTGTTTTATATTGATCTCCCAGATGTGGCTTTTATACACCCCCTCTGCCAGTGACTGGGCAAGTCCTGCGTTCCATACCATATTTTCCAATACGCCGCGCCTGCTGTTTGCAAGTCTGCTGGTCTATGCGGTCTCCCAGAAATTTGATGTCTGGGCTTACCATAAATGGTGGGCATTTACAACAAAACGTTTTGGAAACGCAGAGGGATTTTTATGGCTCCGCAACAATGGTTCCACATTGGTGTCACAGCTTTTAAATACTGTTCTGTATACTTTTGGCGCGTTTTGGGGCATGTATCAGTTTCCGGTGCTTCTGCGCATCTGTGTATCCAGTTATGTGATTTTTGTATTTACCAGTCTGCTTGATACACCGTTTGTATATATGGCCCGGCGGATAAAACATAAAAAGGATGGAAATGTGACAAAAAAAGAAAAGGGATATCATTATGGACAAATATCTGGATTATATTCTGGAGCAAATGAAAAATCTGCTGGCAATTGACAGTCCCTCCGGATACACCCAAAAGGCTGCCAATTACCTGATGGCAGAGTATGAACGGCTGGGATACCATCCGCAGAAAACCGTCAAGGGCGGTGTGCTGGTGGATCTGGAAAGCGGCGACGTAAAACACGGTGTTCTCCTGGAGGCACATGTGGACACGCTTGGGGCCATGGTCTCTGAGATCAAGGAAAACGGACGGCTGAAGATTACACCCATCGGCGGGATGAATGCTAATAACGCGGAAGCGGAAAACTGCCGGATCGTCACACGCTTTGACGGCATTTATGAGGGCACCTGTCAGCTTGTCAATGCTTCCATTCATGTAAACGGGGAATATGACAAGACCGGAAGATCATTCGATACTGTGGAAATTGTGCTGGACGAACCGGTCACCGATAAAGAGTCCGTGGCTGCGCTTGGTATTTCTACAGGGGATTATGTATGTTTTGAACCCAGGACTGTGATAACAAGATCAGGATATATCAAGAGCCGTTTTCTGGATGACAAACTCAGCGCTGCCATTTTGCTGGGTTACGCAAAATATGTAAAATATGAAAATGTCTCCCTGAAAAACAGGGTCTATCAGCACATGACCGTCTTTGAGGAAGTTGGCCACGGCGGGGCCGCTTCTGTCCCGGATGGGGTAAAGGATGTGATCTCCGTAGATATGGGATGTGTCGGCAACAGCCTTAGCTGTACGGAACGGCAGGTATCCATCTGTGCCAAGGACAGCAGGGGGCCTTATCACTATGACCTGGTTACATCTTTAGTGAAGACCGCCCGGGATATGGGACTTGCTTATGCGGTGGATGTGTATCCCCATTACGGGTCAGATGCGGATGTGGCGCTGACCGCGGGATATGACGTGCGGCATGGACTGATCGGCGCAGGCGTGTACGCTTCCCATTGATATGAGAGAAGCCACGTGGAGGGAATGAAAAATACCTTTTTACTGCTGAAAGGATATCTTGGATAACCCCGAATCTGCGCTTTTCAGTCCGATTACTACATAAAGAGCTTAGATACGCTCTGATACCTGCAGAATATGTTCATCAATACGACGGACAAGACCGTGGGTATACGCTGAAAAATATTTCTGCCAGAAGGCATATGCGGTCGGGTTAAGACTCTCATAGTCTACACCCAGATACGCATAGCCTTCTTTTTTTAATAAATCAACCGCATAATTAAGAAGGTTCTGAAATACGCCTTTGCCCCGGTGTTCCGAAAGGCAGTATGCTGCTGTTATGTGCAGATACTCCGGAATTTCGGTAATACAGGTTTCACCGGACTGGGAAATTTTCAGGTATGCGCATGGCTGACCTTTATATCTGGATATAAAACATCGTTCTTCTTCTGCTGTAAATGTGCTGCAGAAGTCTTCCTGTGCCGCTGCGGCACGGTTCATGAAAAACGGGCTGCTGTAATAGTGACGCATCAGCATAAGTTCCAGCGGATACGCCAGAGAAATTGTTTCCGGGGTAAGCTCCTCGATTTCATAGTTTTCATTTCGGATACAGGTTATCGGCTCCATGGTTCGGACAGCATCGATACACCGCATGCCAAAACCATAGCGAAAAAACTGCTGTTGCGCCGTTTCATCGTGAGCATATAAGCAGATGCCGTGGCTGACCGCACCGGCTCTGACCCATTTCCGTGCGGCAAACCGGTACATGGCAGCGTATATGTCTGCTCTGTTCTGCCTCACTGCTGCATGAGTGCCCATAGGAGAGAATATCCCTTTGGCATCTGTTGATCCAAACGCATGGTCAAACGGTTCTGTACAGCACAGAAAGCCTGTCATCGTATTGCCTTCGTATGCTGCTGCTCCCAGGCCGTTGTCAGCAAAATATGTTAAGTCGGTTAGTTCCTTGGCACCCGGAAGATCCGGTACCCTGTTCTGCTCCTCTTGGTAGCATGACAGGGCAAGTTTCTTTGCGTTTGCAATATGTTCACGTGTAAAATTGACAATATTCATGTATTCTCCTTATGTTTGATACGGTGCGGCATGACTGCGGTTCACCTTGCTGCCCCAAGGCAGGACTGTGAACCGTCATAGGTATTACTTTTTATGATAATATAAACGGCATACATCATCACCTTTGGCTATGGACCTCAGAAGTTTCAGACGGCCGCCGTAAGCCTCTCCAATGCCGTGGTCGCCGCACATGGCTATGTCGCAGAGTTTCGATATTTCTTCGTCTGTACAGCCGGCTTTCTGCCAGGCTTTTACTAACGGACAGTAATGAAAATCAATGGCCAGCTCTTTGTCTGTGCTTTTTCTGATCTTCATTTCAAATACCCACTGGGCAGGTTTTGTAAATAACTGTTTTCTGAGACCTTTCAGACTATTGGTCCCTCCTTGTTTTACTAACTCCGCCCCCTGCCCCAGGCCACAGCGGCGGATTGCCGCGCTTCCGAAATCTTCCCAGTCAAGCCCTCTTTTTCCGGCTTCATCACAAAGAAGATACAGCCACGCCGCACGCTGTTCAAGCTGTCCTCTGACAGCCTGGATGAGTTTATTCTTGATCTTTGGTTCGTTTTTTATTTTAGATATACAATTTTTTTCCATATTTTTTCCCCCCTGCCTGTTTATTACAAACATAGTTGTCAGTTACCTTAGTCTTACTGTATAATGTCTTACGAATAGATTATAGCATAGGGGGATGTTCGGAAACAATCTGTAACTCCTTTAAAATCCATTCCGGGCAATCGGGCATTCCCTTTGCCGGAACCGGCTCTTTGATGCTTACTGCCATCGGGATCCCTCCTTCCTGATTTTTAGCATAAGAAAAGCGCCTGCACCTCTGCAAGCGCCTTTCAACATTTTGATTATTACTATCGCAACAAGTCCAATAAAGTATATTCACCCTTTTGAACTTTCGACAATTCATGATACTTTTTTATAGCTGCCACAAGAACTGTCGGATTGCTGAAGTAATCCTTCACAAAATCATAGGACTTTACCTCTGCCATCTTCAAATCTTCTTTACAAAAACCACTTGGTTTCTTCCCGGATTTCTTAAATTCCTTGTACTTATCCTCATTAAAAATGATTAGCATTTCAATTTCCGGAGCCGTAATCACATTTATGACATCCACCTTATTGGCATATGCCTTACTAAGCTTAAAGTTTTCACGCCTTGAGTCAAGAATCCTTATAACAGAAATCTTATTCATAAATCCTTTTCTCAAGTACTTTTCCTCAAACTTCTTGCCTTCTCTGCAACGGATCACTTCCTCTTCAATCATCTCTTCTCTGGAAAAGATTAAAAGTTCATGATCCAAGAGTATATCCATGATTGCATTTTCAGCTGAACCCTCACAGATACACGCCTTATATTCTGCTAATTCCATAGGCACCTCCTATATAAGGGCTGCTGCTATACTTTTCTTTAGCTGCATATAAGCCTCATATGTTGGAGTTGTACCTTCAAGGAAACCGCTCTGGTATGCATCACTCTTCTTGATATCATTTCGTTTCAGTATATTAGATAAATTCTCTACCGTAATACCATTGCGATTTCTGGTAATAAATATGCTGTCATTGCGATCATATTCATCCAGTAGTTCCGGATAATGTGTAGAAAAAACAAGTGTACCACCATTCTTATTCAGCTTGCTATCCATAAAGAAGCGCATCAGCGTTGTAACAATTTCTTTGTTAAAATGATTCTCAATTTCATCTACAACAATATATCCACCGTTTTGCAGTACTTCCTGAGCCAAGGTAAAAGTTATCATTCCTTTTACAGTACCAGAGGAAAGGTAGTTGTTCAATTCTACAGGGTTATGAAACAGGATTTCTTCTTTTCCCTTAAATTTCAGATGGATTAAGGGCTTTTGGTCCTTTTCATCAAAATGCAGGCTCTCAATTGTTGGATCTAGGAACGTGATAACCTCTGCAGGTATATCTTCCGAGAACGGAAGCACATTCACATTCGTATATTTCAAGAGATTGACAATACGCACATGTTCCTTTGTCTTTTTATTTTTGGCAATCATTATACTTACATCATCAGATAAAAATGCCTCCTGACCACTTCTGATTATTGCCGGCTCTCTTCCATCAAAATCTAACATTGCTTTACGGGTAGTTACCTCATCTACATTCTTTGTCCATAAAGACTCTGAAACAATACTGTAACTTGCCCCTTCCGACTTGCTCTTACGAGACGTAATAATCGTTTCCAATCGACAAATCTCTTTAGTCTTTCTCGAAAAGAAATACGAATTCAATTTAACTTCTCGTGCATCCCCCAAAATATCTCTGGTCTCAATGTGGTTGATTGGTTCATTATTGATCATTTCCAATACAAGCAAAATCACCTTCAGTACAGAAGTCTTTCCTGAGGCATTAATACCAATGAATCCATTTGCAGAATTCAAATAAATATTTGAAAATAATGGACACAAAATGTTCTTATGTTCTTCTACAACTCTCTGCTGTGCATAAAAGCTCAAATCCAATTTTTCCTTAAAAAGCGGTAATCCTTCCGCTGTAATACGAAGAAGCTTCATAATTACCTCCAAATTTATACACGATTTTGGTGTTTATATTTTTTCAGATAATTGTAGTATATCACCTCATTTTAAATTTATCAACAGGTTTTCCGTTTTTAATCATAAATCATAGTTCTATATTCCCTTTTGCGATTTTGCATATTTGACCCACCCGCCGTTCTAAGACACTTTACACAAATCTTATAATATATTCTTGTATTTTTACCCCTAGCAATACTGTTTACTGCAAACTTCCTGTATTGATCCATGCATTCATTGACAGGACATGAATGCTTATTATTTATGCTTGTCTGTGGTCTGTTTTGTATACCTATATTTATATTTGCAATCTATATCTTGATATAAACAAATTATTTAATCGTTTTATTCATGAATTAAATTTTCAAAACCTATTGAATTTCACCTACTAATATGATATATTGTAAATAGAAAAGGAACAACCATCCAAAGTGGTTTGACCTATGCAAAAGTAGAAAATCCACCCCCGCTCGTCAAAGTTTAAGGGTGGTTTTTCTATGTAAACTAATGACTCATCAAGTAAATGAAAGTCAGTAGTGCGATTAGAAAAATTCCGAACTGCATCAGATCATTAAAACTGAATTTGTTCTTCATGTGCACCACCTCCATTCTCTATAGAATGAAGGTCAAGCCACCCTTTCACACGGTTGTTCCTCAATTTTTATGATATCATATTCATTTTGCATTTGCAATCTATATATTGTCATTTACAACTTTTTATTTCCTTTCTCTTTCCTGAACGTATCCGGCGACATTTCCGTATATTTTTTGAACACTTTTGAAAAATATGTACAGTTCTCAAATCCCAATACATCAGAAACCTCATATACGAGATAACCCTTCTCCAACATTTCCTTTGCCAGCTCCACCTTCCTCATATTCACATATTCAATAAAATTCTGCCCCATCTCCTTTTTAAATACTGTACTCAGATAGGCACTGGAAACACCGATCTCTCTGGCTGCTTCTGACTGATGTATCTGTGTCCTCAGATGTGTATCAATATAATGAAAAACACTGCAGAGAATCTCAGAGCGGCTGCATTTATAATCAATCAAAAACCGTTCATAAAAAGCATCTGTAAATTCCAAAAACCATTTTTCTATTTCTGACAAACTGCTGCTCATCATCAGTGACTGATAATGGCAATTATCACCGCGCACTTCAATTTCTTCAATAGCCCCGTTTAATCCCTGGGCAGTCATGGAGAATACCCCAAGCATATCCATAAAAATTCGCCGCAGCACATTGATATTTATATACCGTTCTTCATATACAGCCGTGAAGATATGTGTTATAGTCTTTTTTATCTCCTCCCTGTCCAATTCACTTACCGCCTTCTTCAGCGCTGCCTGCATATGCGGCATTCTATTTGGACTGTGCTCTTTCGCCGGTATTTTTTCTGTAAAATAATGTATTCTCTGCTCTTCATCATAATAGCTCATCATCTGAATCTGCTCTGCAAGGGCAATGGCCCGGTTAATGTCCGTCTCTTCCTTCATGACCCCCTCATAGATTCCCAAATATAACTTTATCAGACAGCGCTGCATCAATATCTGGTAAAGCTCCTCATAAAATTCTCCCGGAAACCGGCTGTCAAACACAAAATAACAGCACTGCGCTCCTTTGTGAATCTGCAGATATTCCTGCCCGCGCTTCTGAAACCACGCTCTGCACTGCTCGGTAACAGAAAATATCCCATCCTGTTTTTCTTTATGGGGCAGGATACACAGAAGCGTCCGGTAAGTCCCCACATCCTGAAAGATGTCTTTTCCTGTGTGGCTGATAATCTCCTCATACCGTATTTCCCGGACACGGAAAAACGGCTGCTTTTCTGCCCTGCATTTCAAAAGAATTTCTTTCAGCTCCTGGGAAGAGAGATTCAGTTTCCGCAGATAATCATATGCCCCCAGCTTCATGGCCTCTTTTACCATCTCAAATTCTTCATTACAGCTTATAACAATAACTTTACAGTCCAGATTATTTTTATTTAAATATTCCAGAATCTGCAGTCCGTTCACTTTCGGTATATTCAGGTCAAGAAGCAGAATGTCCGGATGCTTATTTTCTATGGATTGGATTGCTTCCTGTCCATCCTTTGCATCCTCCAGCAGAATAAATCCAAGAGCCTCCCAATCAAGGAGCTGATGCAGGCCGACTCTGGCCAATATCTCATCTTCTATGATCAATACCTTATTCTTCATACCCTTTCCTTTCTGCCCGTGAATGTGCCTGAAATTCCGTTTTCTTTGGAATCCGAATCCATATTTCAAATCCCGCTTTTACCTGTTCATTGAATATCAGCCCATAATTGTCCCCGTACAGCATTTTTAAACGGGAGTTCACATTGTAAAGCCCCATACCGGTAAATGTCCTTTGATTCCTGTGCGGACTTTTCAGCATCTCCTCCACCATATCCTTATCTGCAGAATTTCCGTTGTTAAATATGGAAATCAGAAAATCATGCTCATACTCCACTGCTGAGACAATGATCTGCCCCGCCGTCACATCTTTTACGCCGTGCAGAATAGCATTTTCCACAATAGGCTGCATGGTAAATGCAGGGATCTCATAGAAATATAAATCCGTGGGGATCACATTATAATACTGAAAAGAATTTCCGAATCTGAATTTCATAATATCCACATAGGCCTCTAAAAGCGCTGTCTCCTGTCCCACTGTTGTCATGCCGTTTCTGTTGTCATAGACACCGTGCAGGATTTCCCCCAGGGATTCCAATGCACGGGAGGTCCTCACATCCTGCTCCTCCCTGGCCATGATTCGGATAGAATTCACGGTGTTGAATATAAAATGCGGAGAGATTTGCGACATCAACATCTCATAATGAGCCTTCTCTTTCAGATGGCTTTCTGTCTTCACCTTTTCAATCAGTTCTTCTATCCTCAGTCCCGCCCTGTTGTAGCTTGCAATAAATTTATGTATTTCCAGAAATGACTGTTCCGGCTCCTGAATCTTCAGGATTCCGTTCTCAGAGTTTTCCAGATTCTCCACCAGATTCGTAAGTGGCCTTGACAGTTTCCTGGAAAAATAAATCATGGTGATTATGGTGGCGGCAATTAAAAGCAGAACCATTCCGAGAATATTTCTGGAAATCCTAAGATTTCCCTCCAGATAGACCCTGCCCGGAACGGCGTACACCAAAGTATTCCCGCCGTGCTCCATAGAAACTGCCATGTACTTATAACCATTTTTCAAAACTCCCTGGATAATGGTATCAGCTTCTTTCCTCCACACAGGTTCCTCTTTTATGAGTAACTGCACCAGCCCATCTTTTTCCCCATTATATTCCATCTGCATTTCCCTGCTGCCGTCAAAAATATAAAAAGTCCCCTCGTCCAGGGGCACCATGGCCTGCGTGAATTTCCCCCATATTTTTGTACCGGAGAGCTGAATGAGAAGAACCCCCAGCTTCTCGCCGGAATAATCCAGCACACTTCTGCCGATGTAGAGATAGCGGTATTCCCGTATAGGATATGTGGTCATCTCTGCAAAAAAATCCTGCAGTTCTGTGCAGAAAGTGGTTTTTCGTCCATTGGATACAATCTGCTGATACCAGTCCTGTCCTTCATAATCTACGGAAGTACGGCTCAGATTGTGTGCACCGATCAGATATCCGGAGTTTGTCAAAATGGCAATTTTGCCCCCCACTGCATTCAGAACTGAGCTTTCCATCTCAGACAGCCTTGCTGACAGCTCTGTCTTAGCCCGATACAGATCATAACTGTCCCCGGAACGAGCCATCGTGTGCAGATTCTCCAATACACTTTTGCTGGTCATCATCATACTGGTAGAGTAGTTGGTCACTTCAATCATCTGATCTCCGTTTGCCTTGATCTGAGACAGAAGTGTTGAATCATAACTGGTCATGTTTTCTGTTGTAACCCTCTGTAAATAAATGTTCAGAAACATAAGTGCCAGACATAACGGCAGGACCACAAAACACCCCATGTACACAATGAGCTGTGTCCTGATACTTTTGTTTTTCAAACTGAAATGTCTGCTTCTTTCCCTCTCCATACGGTATCCGCCCTCTTTTATCCTTCATTCTAATATCTTAAATCTTTTTGTCAACTTTTCGCCTTGTATTCCCATTACTTTCCAGTTCGGCCCATCGCGAAGCTTGTCTGAGCTATATGGCTTTCTCCGCAATTCCTGCTCAGCAAAACAGGGCTGCCGCACATTTTGTGCGCCAACCCTTAAATCTACCCCTTCACAGCTCCGGCAGACAGTCCTTCCACAAGGTTCTTCTGCACTAATGCGAAGAACAGCAATATGGGAACAAGGCTGATAACCACTGCTGACATCAATAATCCCCAGTCCACAGAGTATTGTCCGATAAAATCCTGCATTCCCACCTGAATGGTCTTTTTTAGTGTTGTGTTGATGAAAATAGATGCATACATATATTCATCCCAGGATGACATGAAACAGAAAAGCGCTGTCACAAACAGTCCCGGTTTTGCCACGTAAAAGATAACGGAGAAAAAGGAACGTAATCTGCTGCATCCGTCGATCATGGCTGATTCCTCCAGTTCCCACGGAATCGTGGAAAAAAATGCACAGGTATTCCAGATGGCAAAAGGAAGGGTAAAGGAACAGTACATCAGTATCAGCCCCCCATAACTGTCAATGAGCTGAAAATGTTTCATGATAATATAATACGGTATACACAGCAGGATTCCCGGAAACATTCTCGTCATCAGCACTGCCATCTTGATTTTCCCGGCGCCCAAAATGCGGTATCTTGTCAGCCCATATGCAGCCATGACAGACAATACCATACAGATAACCGTTGTCACTGCCGTAATAAATATACTGTTCATAAAATATCTAACAAAATTTGATTCAAAAATCACATGGCGGAAATTTTCAAATGTCACATATGTAGGAATGATCTGCTTTGGATCATATATCTGTTCCTGTGTTTTCAGCGCTGTCAGCACAACGTATACAAACGGTGCCACAGCAATAAATACCATCAGAACTGTAAAGATATAAGCACCTGCCATTCTGATATTCTTTTTCTGTTTTTTATTCAGCATTTGCCCCTCCTCTACTCTTTCTCACTTACCATGCGCAGATATATCCCGGAAAATACTGCCATGAAAATAAATAAAATCACAGACGCCGCCGCTGCCGTACCGAAGTTATGGTTAATAAAGGCCTCACGGTAGGCAAAGGTGTAAAGTATCTCCGTACTGTACAGGGGGCCGCCGCCGGTCATCAGCCAGATGGTGTTAAAGCAGGACACAATACCTATAAGATTCAAAATCGTGGCTATTGCCAGCGGCTCCTTGATGATAGGCAGCGTGATTCTCCAAAAGCATTGGAAACGGCTGGCCCCGTCAATTTCAGCGCTCTCATATACATCACCGGGAATGCCCTGCAGCGCAGCCAGAATAAATATCATCTGGAACGGAATCCCCTTCCAGATTGCCACAAGAACCACGCACCAGAAGGCAGAGCCGATATTCCCAAGCCAGGAGATGGATTCCGTGATAGCTCCTAACTTTACGGCAAGTATGTTGATGATTCCCACATTTGCATTATATAAAAAGGTAAATGTCATTGCCGCGATCGCGTGCGGAACAGCCCAGGGCACCAGAATCAAAGTGCGGTATACAGACCTTCCTTTCAGTTTCATATTCAGTGCCAGCGCCAGCAGCATGGCTGCCACAAGCTGTATAACAAGATTCACCAGTGTCCATTTTACTGTATTTCCGATAGACTGCAGAAAAATCTTGTTGGCAAATATATTCTTATAATTTTCCAGTCCTGCAAAGGTATTGAAGATACTGTCCTTTGGACGAACAAGATTGTAATTGACAAAACTAAGATAAATACCGCGGAACAGCGGATAGATCGAGAGGGCCAGGACTGCCGTGACCGCCGGTGCCAGAAGCAGATATCCAGGCCAGTTTTTCTTCAGTTCCAGTCCCGCCCTTTTTTGTTTTCTTCCCATAATCCCACCTCAGGACGGGCAGCTCTCCCCGGCTGCGCCGGAGAGACGATAACCCGCTTTCTTGTCTACTTATAGTTGGATGCAATATTCTCATTCAGTTTCTGCGTCAGGGACTTAAGCGCTTCCTCTGCCGTTGCCTTTCCGTAATCCACCTCCAGGATCGCATTGGTGATCAGTTCGTCGATGGCCTTTTCATTGATAACAGCCGGACGGGCACAGGTATATGGGAACTCATCTGTAAATACCTTCAGGCGTTCTTTTCCCTCCAGCGCTTTTGCATAATCAAAATCCTTACGTGCGGAAATCTTTCCCTGGACAGCCAGAATCGGATCCCCTTTTTCAGAATTGATGTACTGGATCAAATCATATGCCAGTTCCGGATTCTTGCTGTTAGCGTTGATATTCCAGGTCCAGCCTCCCAGTACGGTTGCCTGTGTCTTTCCTTCCACCATGGTGGTGATCCCATAATTCAGATCAGGATTGATACCGTCAACACCGTTTGCACACCAGTCCCCGCCCAGAAGGAAGGTGGCCTCTCCATTGGCAAAGCTTTCATAAACCTTATCCCATGTTGTAGCCTCTTTAAATGATTCTACCAGTCCTCCGTTTTCAATCATGCCGCAGATATAGTCCCAGGCTTCTTTCCCCTGTTCATTATCAATCACCACAGATGGTGTCTCACCGCTGGTATCAATGACCGGACATTCATTCTGATAGAAGAAGGAATAAAACGCATATGCACTCTGATAGGTGATGATTCCGCCGTATCCGGCCTCCTTCACTTTTTCAAGGGCACCGGAAAGCTCTTCCCAGTTTGTGGGAACTGAAAGTCCCAGTTCATCCAGACGTTCCTTGTTATAGTACAAACCGCAGCAGTCCATGTACCAGGGAACAGAGTAATATTCTCCCTGGAACTTACCGGAATTCAGCGGCCCTTCCTGATACTGGGAAACCAGATCCTCCGGCGTGGCCAGTTCACTCAAAGGATATAGAAGACCCATTGCCGCCAAATCAATGGCATGTCCTGAATTATCCATAATCACAATATCTGCACCGCCGCCTGCCAGGGCCGCTGTCTGAAAAGATTCCTTAATATCCTGCTGGGAAGCTCCCTGCAGCGTGATTTTTGTACCGGGATGTTCCTCCTCATAATGCCTGATAGTCTTTGTAAACTCCCCGCCAAGGTCCGTGGATTCATCAACCCAGTCATTTGTCATAAGAAGTGTAATCTCTGCAGAATCTCCCTTATCACTGTTCTCCCGGCTGTCTTCCTTTTTTTCATTCTCGGTGCTTTCTTCTTTCTTGTTCTCCTGACCGCTGTCGGAACTACCGCACGCTGTGGTCCCTAATATCATTGCTGCCGCCATCAGTACGGCTGTCACTTTTTTTCTTTTCATACCTTCATACCTTCTTTTCCTTACAATTTTTTAACGGTTTACTGTACCCTTCTTTGCATTTTCAAAACGCCGGCTGTTTCGGAATTGCTATAAACACATTAAAACATATCCCTGTTATTTTTAGAATAAATATATTATTTGACTTTTTACCGTTCCTTCTTAAAAAATTTTCAAATTCCTTATCTTTTTTCCACCTGTTGTATTTTTAAGTTTTTTACGGCTTAAAAATAAAATATGTACTGATCCGCAAAAAAACCTGTCTGTTTTTTCGATTATTTCGCTCTGATTCAAAAGTTATCTTCATTCCCTGATACGTGTATCTGGACTAAAATCTTATGTACAGAAGAAAAGGAGGACTTTGAATATGAAAAAATTAAATGTAGCCCTGGTTGGGCTGAGCTTTGGACTGGAATTCGTTGCCATCTACTGCAGGCATCCCGATGTGGATAAGGTCTATGTTGTAGACAAAAATCAAAAACTTCTGGACCTTGCCAGAGAACGGTACAGCATCCCCCAAAGCCAGTGCTTCACTGACTTGCAGAATGTTCTGGATATACCCGAGATTGATGCCGTCCATCTGGTGACGCCGCCTTCCACACACGCACCGTTTTCTGTACGGGTGCTGAATGCAGGAAAACACTGCGGCTGCACAATCCCCATGGGCATGAGCCTGGAGGAATTAAAACAGGTTATTGCCGCAAGAAAGGCCGCAGACAAGAATTATATGTTCATGGAAACCACCATCTTCCAGAGGGAATTTCTCTATCTGAAAGAACTGTATGAGAAAGGGGAACTTGGTCGTCTGCAGTACATGACATGCGCCCACTATCAGGATATGGAAGGCTGGCCTGATTACTGGAAAGGTTTTCCTCCCCTTATGCATCCCACCCATGCGGTTGCACCGTGTCTGATGCTTGCGGGACATCTGCCGGAAAAAGTATACGCCAGAGGTTCAGGTAAAGTCCGCCGCGAACTGGAAGAACCGTATGGATGCCCTTACGCTTTTGAAGCAGCCTTTATCACCCTTCAGGACAGTGATATCACAATTGAGATGGAGCGCTTTTTATACGGAGTTGCCAGAAGTTATTCTGAGTGTTTCCGTGTATATGGGGAGAATAAAAGCTTTGAGTGGCAGCAGCTTGCAGAGGAAGATCCTGTCATCTACACCAGAACAGGAGCACTGCAGAAAGTGGATATCCTGAATGAAGAAAAAGAAGAATCCAGCAGAGGCGGAGAAATTCTGGAGGAACGGGTCAGGATACCTGATTATGCTTACCTTCTGCCTGATGAGATTGCATCCTTCACCACCAATACGGTTTACAACAATGAAAATACACACCTCTCTTTTAAGCAAGGCGGCGGACACGGTGGTTCTCACCCCCACCTGGTACATGAATTCGTCCGCTCCATCCTGGAAGACCGAAAACCCGCCATCGATGATATCATGGGCGCCTACTGGACCGGCACCGGAATCTGTGCACATGAATCCGCCATGAAAGGCGGGGAAGTGATTACCATTCCCCGGTTTGAACAGCTTTAACCATAACCCAAACCCCTTGTTTTCCAAACAATTTTGTTGAAAACAAGGGGTTTTTATATCTGTTTTTCTGAATTGTCAAGGGCTAAAACTTTATTAAATTTTCCAGGTTGTCGTATATTGTCCGCACCAGGTGAGAATCATTTTACTAGACATTAAAATTTCCAGGAGGATTCTTGCAATGGCACTTAATAAAGTTGAAATATGCGGTGTGAACACTTCCAAACTCCCTGTACTTACCAATGAAGAGAAAGACATTCTGTTCGAGCGGATCAAAAAGGGAGATACGGAAGCCAGAGAATTATATATCAAGGGAAATTTGAGGCTGGTGCTCAGTATCATCAAACGCTTCTCCGCCAGCAACGAAAATGTAGATGATCTCTTCCAGATTGGCTGCATTGGGCTGATGAAGGCCATTGACAATTTCGACACGACACTGAACGTGAAATTTTCTACTTATGCGGTTCCCATGATCATCGGTGAGATCCGCAGGTATCTGCGCGACAACAACTCTATCCGGGTCAGCCGTTCTCTCCGGGATACAGCGTACAAAGCCATCTATGCCAAAGAAAATTACGTCAAGAAAAATCTCAAAGAGCCCACCATCAATGAGATTGCCGAGGAGATCGGCATTGAAAAAGAAGACATTGTCTATGCCCTGGATGCCATCCAAAGCCCGGTCAGCCTCTACGAACCTGTATACACAGAGGGCGGGGATACCCTGTATGTTATGGATCAGATCAGTGATAAAAAGAACAGAGAGGAAAACTGGATCGAGGATCTGTCCCTGAAGGAGGCCATGAAACGCCTGGATGACAGGGAAAAACACATTATCGAAATGCGTTTCTACGAAGGAAAAACCCAGATGGAGGTTGCCCGGGAAATCGGCATCTCCCAGGCTCAGGTCAGCCGTCTGGAAAAGCACGCGCTGAAAAACATGAAAAACTATCTCCGTCCCTGAAAATCCTCACGCTCCTGACTTGACATTCACGCCCATAAATGATATGCTAAACACCAATTCAGAATGTATCCGCCGCCTTTCAACAGGTCTGCCGCTGCATTCTGCCATATGATCCAACGCGTAGACAGGAAGAGTAAAATGTCTATCCATGCAGAGAGGAATGCATACGGTGTGAGCATTCTATGGGGAAACATTTGAAGACCACCCTGGAGCGGCTTTAATAAAGTCCGGCCGACACCGTTATCGTCTGAATGAGTGGTATTTGCAAAAAGGGTGGAACCGCGGTATCTTGTTTATCGTCCCTGAACAGTCTTAGGATTGTTCAGGGTTTTTTTATTTAATCAATTACTCATGGAGGAAAAAAGAATGAAGATCACATTAAAAGACGGCTCCGTAAAAGAATATACGGAATCCAAATCAGTCATTGACATTGCCTTTGACATAAGCGAAGGACTGGCACGGGCTGCCTGCGCAGGCCAGGTGGACGGTCAGATCGTGGATTTAAGAACTGTCATCCACAAGGACTGCAGCCTGAACATTCTCACAGCCAGAGATCCGGAAGGACTTCGTGTTGTCCGCCATACCTGCTCCCATGTACTGGCTGAAGCTGTCAGACATCTGTTTCCCAATGCCAAACTGGCAATCGGGCCGGCAATCGACACCGGCTTCTACTATGACTTTGAGGCAGAACCATTTTCCAGAGAGGACCTTGACCAACTGGAAAAAGAGATGAAACGGATCATCAAGAAAGGAAACAAACTCGAACGCTTCACGCTCCCAAGAGAGGAGGCCATTCGCCTCATGACAGAAAAAGAAGAACCCTACAAAGTGGAACTGATCACAGACCTTCCCGCAGATGCTGAGATTTCCTTCTACTCCCAGGGAGATTTCGTTGATCTGTGCGCAGGACCTCATCTTATGAACACAAAAGGCATCAAAGCGTTTAAACTGACCTCCTCCTCAGGTGCTTACTGGAGAGGGGATTCCAGCAAACCCATGCTGCAGAGAATATACGGCAGCGCCTTTTCCACAAAGGATGAGCTGAACGAATATCTCCAGCACTTGGAAGAGATCAAAAAACGTGACCACAACAAGCTTGGACGTGAAATGGAATTATTCACCACCGTTGATGTGATCGGACAGGGCCTTCCCCTGCTGATGCCAAAAGGCGCTAAGATCATCCAGACACTCCAGAGATGGATCGAGGATGAGGAGGACAACAATTGGGGCTATATCCGTACCAAAACACCCCTCATGGCCAAAAGTGACTTATACAAGATATCCGGTCACTGGGACCACTACAAGGACGGCATGTTTGTTCTGGGAGATGAGGAGACAGACAAAGAAGTGTTTGCTCTGCGCCCCATGACCTGCCCCTTCCAGTATTATGTATATAAATCCAGACAGCGCTCCTACCGCGACCTGCCTCTTCGCTACAGCGAGACCTCCACACTGTTCAGAAACGAGGATTCCGGCGAAATGCACGGCCTGACACGTGTCCGCCAGTTCACCATCTCGGAGGGCCACCTGATCGTCCGCCCGGATCAGATGGTGGAAGAATTCAAAGGCTGTCTGGCGCTTGCCAAGAAATGCCTGACCACACTGGGCCTTCAGGATGATGTGACTTATCATTTATCCAAATGGGACCCGGAAAATACAGAAAAGTATATCGGCGATGCCGAGGTATGGGAACAGACGGAACAGCATATCCGCAGCATTTTAGTGGAACTGGATGTTCCATTTGTGGAGGATGTGGGAGAAGCCGCCTTCTACGGCCCCAAGGTAGATATCAATGCCAAAAATGTATACGGCAAAGAGGATACCATGATCACCATACAGTGGGATGCACTGCTGGCTGAACAGTTTGACATGTACTATATTGACCAGAACGGAGAAAAAGTCCGCCCGTATATTATCCACAGAACTTCCATTGGCTGCTATGAGAGAACTCTGGCATGGCTCATTGAAAAATATGCCGGCATGTTCCCCACCTGGCTCTGCCCGGAACAGGTCCGTATCCTTCCCATCTCTGAAAAATACCAGGATTACGCAGTCAGAGTAGAAAGCGAGTTAAAGAAAAACGGTATCCTCTGCACCATAGACGAGCGTTCCGAAAAGATTGGCTACAAGATCCGTGAGGCAAGGCTCGCAAAAGTTCCTTACATGATCGTTGTGGGAGAAAAGGAAGAAGCAGAAGGAAAAGTGGCAGTCAGAAGCCGTTTCCTTGGTGATGAAGGCCAGAAATCCCTGGATGATTTCATTGATGCTCTCTGCAAGGAAATCCGCACAAAGGAAATCCGCCGCATCGAAACACCAAACAACCAGTAATCTCACGACTCACGACGGGCATCACAGAAAGGAAAAGTATTCATGGATTTTATTGAAATCTTAAAGGCGGTCATTCTAGGTATCATTCAGGGTATCACAGAATGGCTGCCCATCAGCAGCACAGGGCATTTGATCTTGTTTGACAATATCTGGCCCATGACCTCCACACCGGAATTTTTTGAAGTCTTCAAAGTGGTGATCCAGTTCGGCTCCATACTGGCTGTTCTGGTCCTGTTTTTCCACAAGCTGAACCCCCTTTCTCCAAAGAAAAGTACCGCTGAAAAACAGGAGACCTACACACTGTGGAAAAAGGTGGCTGTGGGATGTATTCCCATCGTGATCGCGGGACTGCCCCTTGATATGGTTCTGGAGGACTATCTGTCCAGTGTATACATAATCGCTGCAACCCTGATCCTGTACGGTATTGCCTTTCTTGTCATTGAGAGCAGAAAAAAGCAGCCGAAAATGGAATCTCTGGAGGCACTTACCTATCAGACCGCCTTTTTCATCGGCTGTTTCCAGGTGCTGGCGGCAATTCCCGGAACCTCCAGAAGCGGCGCAACCATCCTGGGCGCTGTCATTCTTGGCTGCTCCCGTTATGTAGCCAGTGAATTTTCCTTCTTTCTTGCCATACCGGTCATGGCCGGCGCCAGCGGTCTGAAGCTGCTGAAATATTTCCTGAAAACAGGCATGTTTTCCGGTGAAGAATGGATTCTCCTGATAATCGGAACCTTTGTCTCCTTTATCGTATCCATTTTTGCCATCCGCATGCTTCTGGGCTACATCAGAAAACATGACTTTAAAATATTCGGTGTCTACCGTATCATACTCGGCATGATCGTCATCCTCTATTTTGCCTTCCTGGGATGACGCAGACAGGGCGCTTTCCCCATGGAAAACGCCCTGTTTTTCTCTTATTTTACTGCCAGATGCAGCACGCTGCACGCAGGTATGGTAAACGCAATTCCTTTGTCCGTGATCTTCACATCTCTAAACTCTTTCACCTTAACAGTTTCCGGCTCCTCAAAAGTATTCATGGCATGCATCTCTTCCGCCAGGATCTCTCCTCTAACCTCTGTCACAGGTTTTTCCAGGATCAGTGCATCCACATCGTAATCCTCATCCAGGGAAAGGTTTGTGATTGTTATATGCATCACTCCCTCCGCATCCACTGATACGGACTCTGTCAGGTTCGGCACCTGATACTCCGCCTCCGCTCCTATGGTCTTTGTGTCGATACGGCTTTCCAGAAGATCCGCATCCTGATGGTATTTATACATGTGAAATACATGGTAGGTCGGTGTCAGCAGCATCTTCTCCCCTTCTGTCAGGATCACAGACTGGAGAACATTCACAAGCTGGGCCAGATTTGCCATATGGACACGGTCACTGTGTTTGTTGAAAATATTCAGATTGATGCCTGCCACCAGTGCATCCCTCATGGTGTTTTGCTGGTAAAGAAATCCCGGATTTGTGCCGGGCTCCACGGTAAACCAGGTCCCCCACTCATCCACGATCATTCCGATCTTCTTCTCCGGGTCATACTTGTCCATAATGGCACCGTGACGGTTGATCAGCTCTTCCATATAAAGTGTTTTGCTCAGAGTTTTGTACCAGACCTTATCATCAAAATCCGTGGCACTTCCCTTAATGTCCCATCCCTCCGGGTGCGTGTAATAATGCAGGGAAAGGCCATCCATAAATCCGTGCTGGAAAGGCTGGCTGTGGCGGAAACAGGTATGCATCACACCCTCTGTCCACTCATAATCATCCACATTTGCTCCGCAGGCAATTTTGTATATCTTTTTATCCGCCTTATAATCTCTCACATAGGTCTGATAACGGCGGTATTCATTGCCGTAATACTCCGGCGTCATATTTCCGCCGCAGCCCCAGTTTTCATTTCCCACACCGAAGAACGCCACGTCCCAGGACTCCTCATGTCCGTTTTCTTTTCTCAGGTCTGCCATGGGAGAAACACCGTCAAAGGTCATATACTCCACCCACTCTGACATTTCCTGCACAGTTCCGCTCCCCACATTTCCGTTTACATAGGCCTCACAGCCAAGCTGGCGGCACAGTTCAAAAAACTCATGGGTTCCAAAGCTGTTGTCCTCCACAACACCACCCCAGTGGGTATTGATAATTTTCTTCCTGCTCTCTTTCGGCCCGATTCCGTCCTTCCAGTGATACTCATCCGCAAAACATCCCCCCGGCCAGCGCAGCACCGGAATCTTCATTTCCTTCAGGGCTTCCACTACATCCGTCCGCATACCGTTCACATTTGGAATCGGGGAATCCTCTCCCACATACAGCCCCTCATAGATACATCTTCCCAGATGTTCAGAGAAATGTCCGTAAATCTCCTTATGTATTTTACTCTTCTTTACCTTTGGGTTAATCACCAGTTTTGTCATCCTGAATGCTCCTTTTCCTCATAAAGTTCTTACCTATAGAGTATCACTTGTATGCACTTCAATACAATTTGTTTTTTATTCATTTCCGAAAAAAATAACCGCAGTGCGTTTGTTCTTCACACTGCGGTCATCCGCATTATTCTGTCACTACATTATTTACACTGTACCATTTTTCCGTGGGCTGTGAGAATTTTACAATGATCATGTCATCCACTTCCCGGATACTGCCCTCCTGCGGCCATGAGGTCATGGATTCCGCCTCCGCTGCGGCTCTTCCGATCATCTCTGCAGATGCCGCTGTCACTGCGTACCCCTGTGTTCGGAGAAAGTCCTTCATTCTGGATACATTTCCCTCATCCCAGGCGAAAATGGAGCCGCCCAGTGTATCCGACTTCTGAACAGGCAGCTCGTCCGGCTGTACCATCCCCACAAAAGCTATGGGCTTTGCATGGTAGTCCATGCCTGCTCTCTGGATGTCATACATGAGCTGGGACGCTGTGGTCACATCCCTCTGATAGGCAATACTTCCATAATAATAGATCATATTCATATTCCTCGCGTTCAGAAACAGCAGATAAGACACAAGCACGATCATGGCCTTCTTTACCACATTTCTTCTGATCGCACTGAATATAAGATAAATCTGCACAGCACCCGCCAGGGGAATTGCCAGAAGCATCCTGCCATGGGTCTTGTAGGTTGCCAAAAGCAGATACATAACAAAGGGTGCAATACAAAGAGCAACCGTATAGAAAAATACCCCAAGCTTATCCTTTGCCCCTCTGCGCCTAAAAAACAGCCAGACAGCATAGATTACAAAGAGCACTGTCACACAGCGGATCACCTCTCCGCCGTAAATATATTCTCCCTCATAGGGAATGGAAAAAGAGACCCTGCCCACATTGAGAACGGAAGCCGCGAACATTGCCTTCCAGTTCTCACTGAACCAGCCGATATAATTCTCCTCCAGATACCCGGCAGTCCCTGAAAAATGCCAGATGATCATATCAATCCCATAATATACCGCAGCAGCCGCAGCGCAGAGCACCGCACAGGTCACAATAAACCGCAGCAGCCCCTTCTCTTCCCTCTTCACAAATTTCAGAAGACAATAAGCCACCACCCCTGTCACATACACACAGATCAATGCCTGATAAATAGCAAAACTGTACAGCAGCAGCAAAAATGCAAGACCTGCATCCTTTTTCCCCCTGCCCTCCACAAACCGGATACTGTACACAAACCCAAAAGCCACAGCCACCATTGCTGTACACACCTGCAGATTGAACATGGAAAAAGAAAGAATCTCTCCCACCACAAACGGCAGTGACGCATAATAGGCCGTAAAGAAAAACATCTGCCACTCTTTGACCTTTTCCTTACCCAGCAGCGCATAGACAAATACAACCCCTGAAAAATGCCAGCACACCACCGAAAGGAAATCCCAGAGAAACGGAGCAAAATTCCCTTCCCTTGTAAAAACCAGATCAAACAGCCAGACTGAAAATCTCCCCTGCAAAAGCCACAAAAGCGACGGCTGATTTGCCAGAATCCAAGTTTCCTCATCGATCGTTATGGTAAAATGCGTCAGCATAAACCCAAAACAGACAAGAGAAAACACCAGTGAGAACAGAAACGCTCTCTTATACTTCACCAAAAATCCCTTCATTGGTTCCCCTCCTTATTACTGCCCTCTATCATACTTCAACAGAAAAAGCGTGTCAAGGAACCACCTCCGCGTAAATTCTTATTCTTTCTTTAGAAACTTATCCTCCTTGATCTCCACCAGAATGATATCCTCCCCAATCTGCTTAATACACTGCCAGGGAATCACATACTCACTGGCCGGCCCAAACAGTCCGCAAAGCTTCCCCGGCACCGGCACAATGATCGCCGTCAGACACCCCGTCTTAGGATCAAACTCCACATCCAAAGGACACCCCAGACTCTTACAAGTACAGATATTAATAACTTCCTTCTGCCTCAAATCACAAACCCGCATAATCCCACCAAAATTCACCCTTATTACCTATCCTATGCCCCCCACCCCGTCCAATTTCCACCTTTTTCTCCCGAATAACGCTCTCTCTTTTCCTTCCGAACGGTTCTCCGACTTTTCCTTCCAAACGACGCTCTCTCTTTTCCTTCCAAGCGACGTTCTCTCTTTTCCTCCCGAACGACGCTCTCAGGCCAAAGGGGAAGACCGGCAGGGGCAGCAGGCCCGCAGGGGGTTCTCCGGCTGGTGTTCCGTAGGAGGCGTAGACTTGCTTAGGAAAAAATGAAGCCCCGGACAAGGAGAAATTTCGGTTACCATCCGAAATTTCAGGGCAGTTGAGCAGTTCAGCCATAAAGGCTGGACTGCGGTTCTGCCCGGTGCCTTGTCCGGGGCTTCATTTTTTTCTTAGCAAGACTAGCCGACGAAGGCATCAGCCGGAGAACCCCCTGCGGGCCTGCTGCCCCTGCCGGTCTTCCCCTTTGGGCGTCCCCCTTCGACCATCTTTCGTTTTGTGTCTCCTTTTATACGTCCCTACATCATCGTTCCATTTCCACCTGCGCCCCCATCCCCATATGATTCCGAATAATCCGATCAATCTCCTTCAAATCACAAGAAGGCAGATCCCCCGGAATCGTATTCTTCACAGAACTGGTCGCATTCCCATACTGAAGCGCCTTCTGACAGTCAAACTCATGTGCCAGCAGCCCATAAAGCGCTCCGGAAATATAAGCATCCCCACTCCCAATCCTGTCCACAACCTCAATATCCCGATACGGCTCCTCCTCATAGTACCTGTCTTCCTCCGCATTATAGATCACAGACCCAAACGTATGCACCTTAGGACTATGCACAATCCTCTGCGTAGAAGCCACAATAGAAATCGGATATTCCTCCGTAAAACTCTTCATCATAGACTTCACATCCCCATCTTTCAAAAATGTCAGCCTTGCCGTATCCTCAGAACAGAAGAAAACATCCACATAGGGCAGAATCTTCTCAATACATTCTTTCGCCTCCGCCCCGGTCCAGAGATTTCCCCTAAAATTCACATCAAAAGAAATAATCGCCCCATTCTCCTTAAACTTCCTGATCATCTCCACCGCTGTATTCCTGGTATTCTCCGCCAATGCCAGTGTGATCCCGCTGGTATGGAAACACCTGGTGCTTGCAAACATCTCCTGCGGCAGCTCTTCCACCCCAATCTTACAGAAAGACGCATGCCGCCTGTCATAAACCACACTTGGTTTCCTGGGATATGCTCCGTTTTCATAATAATAGATACCCAGCCTTGCATCCGGCTCCTCGTCATACACCAGATAGTCATCACTGACTCCGCAGAAACGAACCCTGTTCTTGGCATAAACACCCAGAGCATTATCCGGCAGCTTGGATATGATTCCTGTCCTGAGGCCCAGAAGAGACGCACCTGACACCACGTTTAACTCAGCGCCGCCCACCTGCTTCTGAAATGTCTCACCGCGCACGATCCTCTCATTATCCGGCGGTGACAGCCTCAGTAAAATCTCTCCTAATGAAAGCAAATCAAAATCTTTTTTCATCCTAAAACCCTCCCTGATTCTCTTATCTATCAATAACCATAAAACTGCTGTCCAGCCCAATCTGCTTCAGCAGAGAATACTTTCCAAATGGTCTGCTGTTATAAACAATGGGATGCTGTTTTCACAACATCCCATTTTTATTTAAATGTTCACCCATGGCAAAAGGGCTATCATTTATAACTATTTATTCTGTCCTTATCTCTGCACACGTCCTGAACCGTCTCCGCCTGCAAGTTTGGAAACCTCATCCATAGAAACCATGTTGAAGTCACCTTCGATCGAGTGCTTCAGGCAGGAAGCTGCCACTGCGAACTCGATGGTGGCCTGTGCGTCATAGCCGTTTAAGCATGCGCAGATCAATCCGCCGCCAAAGCTGTCGCCGCCGCCTACACGGTCAACGATGTGCATTTTGTATTTTTTGCTGAAGAAGTAATCATTTCCGTCATATAACATAGCGGACCAGTTATTGTCATTTGCAGACAGGGACTCTCTCAGTGTAATGGCAACCTTTGAGAAGCCAAAACGGTCAGCAAGCTGTTTTGCAACATCTTTGTATCCCTCGTGGTTTACAGTACCTGCAGTAACATCTGTGTTGGCTGCTTTGATGCCGAATACATCGGCAGCATCCTCTTCGTTTGCGATGCAGACATCCACATATTTGCAGATCTCACCCATAACCTGTCCTGCTTTTTCCTTGGACCACAGTTTATTTCTGTAGTTTAAGTCACAGGAGATGGTCAGGCCTGCATCTTTGGCTGCTTTGCAGGCTTCCAGACAGATAGCTGCTACTTCATCATTTAAGGCCGGTGTGATTCCCGTAAAATGGAACCAGTCAGCGCCGTCGAAAATGTGCTTCCAATCGAAGTCAGAGGATTTTGCTGTAGCGATAGAGGAGCCAGCACGGTCATAAATAACCTTAGAGGGTCTCTGGGATGCACCTTTTTCAAGGAAATAAATTCCCACACGGTCGCCGCCGCGTGCGATTTCCGTTGTATCTACACCATATTTTCTTAAAGAATTGATAGCAGCCTGTCCGATTTCATGTTTTGGCAGCTTTGTAACAAATGCTGCGTCGAATCCGTAGTTAGCAAGGGAAACAGCTACGTTAGCCTCTCCTCCGCCGTATGTTGCGCCGAAAGTATCTGCCTGTACAAAACGATAGTATCCTTCCGGAGCCAGTCTTAACATGATTTCACCAAATGTGATCACTCTTTTTGCCATTTTTTTAATTCTCCTTTGAAATAATATATTTCCGTAACTGTCAGGGTAATGGACAGTTACATATCTCCTGTATTTATCTTACTTCCTTTACCAGGGCAACGGCTTCCTCGGTCAGGGATTTGATCTTGTCAAACTCTCCTGCTGCGATCAGATCACCTTTTACCATCCAGCTTCCGCCGCATGCGAAGATTTTGTCGCAGGTCAGGTAATCTTTTACATTCTTAGGATTGATGCCGCCAGTAGGCATGAATTTGATTCCCACATAGGCTGCTGCCATAGCTTTGATCGTGGATACTCCGCCGTACTGCTCAGCCGGGAAGAATTTCAGAACTTTCAGGCCGCGTTTCACGCCTTGTGCCACTTCAGAAGGAGTTACGCATCCGGGCAGAACCAGAATGTCTTTATTCAGGCAGTAGTCCACAATCTCCGGATCAAATCCCGGGCTTACAATGAATTTGGCGCCTGCTGCAACTGCACGGTCCACCTGCTCTGTGGTCAGGACTGTACCGGCACCTACCAGCATCTCCGGAAATTTCTCTGTCATGGTACGGATAGATTCCTCGGCTGCCGCGGTACGGAATGTTACCTCCGCACAGGGAAGTCCTCCCTCACATAATGCTTTTGCCAGCGGCTCTGCATCTTTGACCTCGTTTAATACGACTACCGGTACAACACCGAATTTTGAAAGCTGTTCTAAGATTGCGTTCATAACTTCCTCCTTGAAATGAATGATTGATTTTTCGTTTTATGGGCCTTGCTGTGTTTGCCTATTCGTGTTTATTCTTTCCACATTATGAAACTCCGTTTCGTATTGTGGTATCTTTATCTTGAATTATACTCTTCTCGCTCAGATTGTCAAGAGTAAAATGAAAAAAAATTCCGGTTGTTTCCTGAATGGGAAAGTGTTACAATAACGCCAAAGCCTATTCGTGAAAAATAACCAAAGGCAGGAATATATTATGGAAGAAAAGAATCCCATCCAGGTGGCTGACAGGCTGTTTCTCGTCCTGGAAACCCTGGCATCTGACGGCCCCATTGCGCTGGCAGACTTAAGCCGGCAGCTTGCGCTCAACAAAAGCACAGTGCACCGTCTGCTCTGCTCCCTTATCTATATGGGATATGTAAAACAGGATACGGACACACAAAAATATGACTTGTCCCTGAAATTATTAAGCCTCTCCAACCGTCTGTTAAGCCGTATGGACATTTTGGAGGTTGTGCGCCCTCATCTGAAAAAGCTCTCCGAAAAGACAGGGGAAACCGTGCATTTTGTCCAGCTTGACGGCGCGGAAGCTGTATATATCTATAAAGAAGAATCCTACCAGAATTCTGTCCGCATGGTATCCAAGGTAGGCAACCGAATTCCCCTTTACTGCTCCGGTGTTGGAAAAGCCATGGCTGCTGATATGGACGAGGAACAGATACGCCGTTTCTGGGATGCAAGCAGTATTGAGCGCCTGACCCCCCATACGATTACGGAATTTTCCCGTTTTCAGGAAAAAATAGAAGAAGTGAGAAAAAAAGGCTATGCCCTGGACGATGAGGAAAATGAGCTTGGTGTGCGCTGTATCGCGGTAAGTCTCCCTGATTATAAGGGACGTGCCCGCTACGCCTTCTCCATCTCCGCCCCAGCTGCCAGAATGTCCGATGAACGGATTGCCCAGCTCGCAGAGATCATTTTGAAAGAAAAACAGGAGATACAGCAGAATATGTAATTCAGCAGAATCATTAAATATATGATTTTGATGAACAGCAGTATATATGATTGCAGAAAAACGCATTAAAAATGAACGCAAATAAAACAGCCGTCCCATAACCGGAAGCTGCAAATCCCATTGGATATGTCTCCCCGTGTTACCAGACGGCTGTTTTATATTTTAAAATTTATCCCCTAAATATTTTCCCTCACGGCCTGCCCGCTGCCCGTGACAGTTATAGATTCCCACGTAAGCGCACACTGCTTTTTGTCATGTGCAATGCCTACACACAGGACTTCTCCTGTCAGACCGCTGTAATACTGCTTTTTTAGTATTTGTTTCAATGCAGATTTTTTCAGTGTCTCCACATCACTTCCCTGCTTAAATTCCAAAATGATATGCGGACGTCCCGGTTCCAGAGCCTTCAGCGTAATATCACTGCGTCCATGCCCCTGTTCCAGATTACTGCTCACCTCGTAGATTCCTCTTACACTGATACACATTCCCAGAAACAGCATATGATAGGCATTCTCCCTGGCATCAAAATAGCTGGTACAGGATATGACAATATCCCGATAAATTTTCAGGAATCCCTCCATATCTTTTTCCAGCAGGCAGCGGAACATTCCCTGCAGGTCCATATCGGAAATATTCGCCTGCTCCGCCAGGATTTTACGAAACTCAGCGCACACCTCCTCATTCGGAATGCGGACTTTCATAAAACTTTCGTCCTCCACATCCTCCACGGTCACATATCCTGCGTTTACCAGCAGGCCCCACAAACTGTAATTATCCTGCAGTTCTATAAATGAAGTCTCCAAATTAATTCCAACCCGTACGGTTTTCTTTTCGATCAGCTCATCAAATTCCCTGCGAAACCGTTCATCTGCCTTTTTCACAGCCTCTTTTACCAGATAATTGGTGGAGGTATTCACCCAGAAATTCTCAGCCCTGCCCTTCCTGATATAGCATAACAGGGACCACGGATTATAAATGTCATATCTCCCAAACCGATATCCATCATACTTTTCTTTCACCACTGCAGACAGTTCCATGCCAAAATCACAGAGCAGTTTTTCTGCCTCTCTTTTTGTGATGCCGAATTTGTCAGAATAACATTCATCTATCACTGTATAGATACTGATATTATTCAGTTTGGAAAATATACTCTCTTTTGCCACTCTCTGGATTCCTGTAAGCAGCGCCTGGTCCATGTACTCATTTCCCTTCAGGGCAGACCCGTAAAAGCTGGAAAAGAAATCTCCCAGTTCCTTTCTGTATCCATTTTCATAGCTGGATAAAACCGGCTGGTCATATTCATCGATCAGCAGAATCGGAGCAGCCCCATAATGATCATGTACCACCCTGATAAGTTCTTCCACATAGGCAGACAACTCTGCAAATGACATAGAACATGAAATTAGTTTTTCAAGATTGTTGTAGAATATCCTTACATATACATCTCTTTTATCCTGGCTGCCGCTTTCAAAAATGACTGCATATCTCTGATATTCTTTTAGGATTTCCTTCGAGAGACGCACCTTCAGCTCATCCTGTGTCTTACCACTGCAGTCTTTAAAGGAAAAATAAATGACAGGAGATTTCTGCTGTCTCTTGTGATATCAAAAAATTCCCGGAGCATGGTCATATTTAGTGTTTTCCCGAATCTTCTCGGTCTTGTGATCAGGGAAGCCGTATCCCTCAGCTCTAAAAATTCTTTTATAAGAAGTGTTTTGTCAATATAATAATAATCTTTTTCTCTTACTATACGAAACTGGTCATTTCCGATTGGCAGAGCCTTCTGCATCCTCATCACCTCATTATCAACTCTTCGTGTTGTCACTAGTAAGTATAGCCTTAATGAGGTTCCCCAGTCAACCCGGTAATGTGTTATTCGTATCTTACGATCTCTTTTTTCAGTCTCTTCATGATCCGCTTTTCCAGCCTGGATATGTAGGACTGGGAGATTCCAAGAAGGTCAGCGACTTCCTTCTGTGTCTTTTCCCTGCCATCCGGCATATTGATGCCGAACCGCAGCCGCACAATGGTCTGTTCCCTTTTGGTCAGCTTGCCGATCGCCTTCCCCAGAAGGGACCGCTCCACTTCACTTTCGATTCCCCTATAGATCACATCCTCATCCGTCCCCAGAATATCGGATAAAAGCAGTTCATTTCCATCCCAGTCCACGTTCAGCGGCTCATCAATGGAAACCTCCATCTTAGTCTTGCTGTTGCGCCTGAGATACATAAGGATCTCATTTTCAATACATCTGGATGCGTAGGTTGCCAGCTTGATCTTCTTTGTGGGGTTGAATGTATTGATGGCTTTGATCAGGCCAATGGTTCCAATGGAGATCAAATCCTCCACCCCTACCCCGGTGTTGTCAAATTTCTTGGCAATGTAAACGACCAGACGCAGGTTATGTTCGATCAGACGTGATTTTGCGTCTGCATTGTCCTCTGTCTGTAATTTTCCTATCATTTCCGCCTCTGCTTCTGCGTCCAAAGGCGCCGGAAGGACCTCTGCTCCTCCGATATAATGAATTTCTTCCCCTCTTCTGAATATAATATTGGAAAACCCCGAAAAAACAGGCATCTGTACTTTTCTCTCTGCTGCTGCTTCCATATTCATTTATGCTCCTCCCTAAAACTGTCAAAGCAAATCCTGACTTTTGCTCTGCTGTGTGCCCGGAAATGCAGAATACCATTCTATTCTGCGTTCACAATGCACGGATTGACGATTATCTGAAAGTTTCCGGCAGTGGAAAGCTGGTTCCCTGCAAGCCCTAAAACTGCATGTTTTACCACACTGCCTTCTTCTCCTGCTGATACATATAGTTCATCTACAGTGACGGCAAGCATTAGTCCATTATCCTGCCCCACGCTGCGATAGGAAATGTAATGAGGATGAAACTTAAGCACCGATTGGGCACAGATGTCCTCCGTGCTCCCGGTTCCGCTGAGAAGCCTCTCAAAAGAAGCCTTTTGGTCCTCGCCAAGAAGCTCCTCAAACCTCCCGTATTCCACAACGCTCACCGGTTTTCTGGTGAGTGTGTCACGCAGCCTGTTGCCAGTATCATACAGTCCTTTGACTTTCACTGATTTGCCGCCCGCGCGAATGATAACTTCGCAAATGGCGGAGCTTTTTCCTTTTAAGTATTCCAAGAGTCGCATTCCTAAGATGAGAATCCAGTAAGTGGCTGTGGTGATGAAACAAAACGTAAGTAAGCCTTCCTTTGTGCCGCCCGGCAGGGCCGTAAGTATCCCTCCTGTGAGAAAGGAAAAACCGTACAGAAGTAAAATCCCTGTAAACAGTTTTCTCCATGACCTGCAGCAGCAGCCCACCCACACCATGAGGATGCCCAGGACGCCGTGTGAAAGCAATACCCTTATGTAGGGGGACGATAAAGGCAGCAGTGTGATCACACAGATACCGGCAGCTCCCAGCACTGCACCTGCCAGAGAACGAAGAGGAGTGGCAGTCCCCTTCAGCACCCGGTTCACCAGACGCAGCAGCAAAAAATCCATTACCAGATTGACTACGAAAAAAACGTCAATGTAAAATTCGTAGTACACAAAACACCCCCTAAACCTTGTATGACTCATTCATGTCAGCAGAAAATCCGCTAAGTGCGTTTTCTGCTGCATACTTATCTGGAATAAGTAATGTTCATTATAGGTGATAGGGGGTGTTTATTTTGTCAAAACCGCTTGGACGAATCAAAAATCTTTTCGACAGTTTTGGTCCCGTTTTTTCTTGTTATGTTATCCTCTTTATGTAAAGCTTTCATGGAGAAGCTGCAGGGTTCTGCGCATCCTTTCCGCCGGGATCTGGCCCGGTGCAGAGGCCTTGATGCCCGCCGAAAATGTGACGGCTGAGCCTGACGCCTCTCCGCAAAGACGGCTCAAAACTCCTGTTTTTCCCATGGACATAGTGATGACCGGTTTCTCTGTTCTGCGCTTCATCATGACGGTTGCTGTCAAAAGAGACATGAGGTCCTCGTCACTTTTTGGCATAACAGCCAGTTTCAGAATATCTGCCCCGAAACGGTCCATGGTCTCCATCCGTTTTACCATCTCTTCTATAGAAGGTGTCCTGTCAAAATGATGGTTGGAAGCAGCCACATAAACGCCGCATTCTTTCAATCTTTTCATCAGAGATTCTGTCCTGTCCGTGTCAAAAAAAGCTTCCACGTCAATCAGGTCCACAAAGCCGGTTTTGGCGGCATTTTCCAGAAGATTTACATAATCCTCACAGGTAATGGACTGACTGCCTCCTTCTTTGTCGGTTCTGAAGGTAAAAAGAAGGGGAATCTTGTCTAAAACGCAGTGAATGGTTTTCAACATTTCCAAACTATTTTCGCTGTTCTTTCCCTCCTCATAACAATCTGCGCGCCATTCGACGAAATCCGGTTCCATGTTTTTCACTGTTTCTGCTTCTTTTATGATTTCTTCTCTTGTTTTTCCTGTGAGGGGAATACATATTTTCGGAATTCCCTCCCCGATCTTTATGCCTTTTATCTCTACGGTTTTCATGTTCCTTTTTCCTCCTGGTAAATGTTACTGTTCACTGCGTGCCCAGCAACACGCTTCGTGATACACGGATATGAAGCATTCTGCTCCATATCGCGCTGGCTGCCTCGGGATTTTCATGCTTTTGGTCTGAAAACACCCGGCGGGACAGTGGTGTGTGAACAGTAACTGATAAATTACTGCCGCTATTATAACACACTTTTTCTCTTGACACCACGAAAGTTTCCTTTTACACTTTAAATTAATGCAGGTGCAGGTTATGGTTCGGTTTTATTGAATCATTACGGGTGGCGGCCTGCGAAAAAAGGCGGCGGACTGCATGGATTCATGTGACAGGCAGAAGACTGTTCAGATTCATGTAACAGAAAGATGGCCGCCAGGTTTCAGAAAGGATGAAAAATCATGATACCAATTACGGGACAAACACAGCTTACCGGACTGCTTGGAAGCCCGGTGAAACACAGTATTTCACCTATGATGCATAATACAGGCTTTCAGGCTCTGGGGCTTGATTTCGTTTATCTTTGTTTCGATGTAAATGAAGGAACTTTAAAAGACGCCGTAAAAGGACTGCGCGCACTGGGTGTAAAGGGATTTAATCTGACTATGCCCAATAAAAATAAGATATTGGACTATCTGGATGACTTGTCCCCCGCTGCAGGTCTGATCGGAGCTGTGAATACTGTGGAGAACAGGGATGGGAAACTGGTCGGGCATAATACGGACGGAATCGGATTTATGCGGGCTGTGAGGGAGCAGGAAATCGATGTAAGAGGAAAGAATATAACACTTATGGGTATCGGAGGAGCCGCCACGGCTATCTGTACACAGGCGGCGCTTGACGGGGCAGGAAAAATTGATGTGTATGCCAGAATGACGAGCAGGTTTCTGCCTCGGATGAAAGACTTGATCGGGCGGCTGGAAAAGGAAACCGGATGTGTGATCTGTCTCTGTGATAATGAGGATAAGGATGGGCTGAAAAGGAGTCTTGAGGATAGTGTGCTGGTTGTGAATGCCACTTCTGTGGGGATGGCACCGGATGAAGATGGTTGTATTCTGCCGGGAAAGGATTTTCTGCATGAGGGGCTGGCTGTGGGGGATATTGTTTATAATCCATGGGAGACAAAGCTGCTGCGGATGGCGAAGGAGATGGGATGTAAGGGGTTTAATGGGTATGCCATGTTGTTGTATCAGGGGGCGGAGGCCTTTCGGATATGGACGGGGCGGGAGATGCCGATGGAAGTAGTCAGAGAACGGCTGGGGAAATAGGTGGCTTAGCGGACGGGGAAAGAAAGGGCCGGAGGCCGGGATGCCTCTTTCGTCCTGCTCGAGGCTCCGTGCGTCTCAGCTAACCTGCTCCCAGTCACTAGGTTCGTCAGCAATGGCTTCCTCACCAAGTGTCTGGGGCAGGTGGATCTTCGACTCACTCCGCTTAACCTCGCCTGACGAAAGAGGCATCCCGGCCTCCGGCCCTTTCTTTCCCCTGACAGTGGCAGCGGTTATTTTTCTTATTGTTCTGTTGAAATTTACTCCCACAGAGCATTGTTAATGATATTGCAGGCGGAAGGTTATATAATTTAAGATGAGCTGTCTCCCGGAAATAGGGGACAGCTCATTTTTAATAAAACTGTTGGTTCGTTTGAATTGTTGTTGGTTATTCGTTTACATCGTAAACGTTGTCGTTGATGAGGATCTGGGTGATGTCTTCCGGGTTTACGATGCGGTTGTAGGTCAGGCGGAATTCGGTGTCTACGCCGCAGATGTAGCCTGTGTTGTCGAGTTCGTCCTGATCGTAGATGACGTAGCTGGTGCCGTCTTTGTATTTGAGTTCAATGTATTTGATGCAGTACGGGTCCTGGGCCTCTTCTTCGGGGGCCTGAGCGGACATGTTGATGTTCATGGAGATGGGGGAATAGGAACATATCCAGGTATCATCCCGGGACAGGGACTGCATGGAGACGGTTTCGCACTGGGGAAGGTCCACGTAATCTTCTGTCACTTCTATCTGATTTCTCTTTTCCGGGTCTGTCTCGTTCATCTCCTGAAGCTCGCCGAAGGTAACGGGATAGGTGTAAATGTGCAGTCTGGGCTGGTTTGAGGTGTTTTCTGCACTGCCCCATATCATGTAATCATAAATATAGTATTTATCAGGTGTGCTCTTTTCTGTGTCTACATACATGAATTCACCGGCAGGGTTTCCTTCCTGATCTTCAAAACAGAAGGAGAAGTTGGATTCCTGGGAGAAATAGGCACCTTTTGTGCGGTTTGTCTCGTCATCCGCGTACAGTGCAGTGACTCCTCCCTGTCTTTCCAGGGTCATAGACATGAGCATGCCGTTGCCGTCTGTGACAATGTTCTCTATGGTAAGGGTGTGATCACCAATCTCTTTGGTGATGTTCACCTCGGTTATATTGCCGCCTATGAGGGCGTCAGCTTTTTCCTCATCTACCGGAACGTATTCTTTGCCTGGGAGGTCAGCCATCATGCCGTCCTCTTTATCCGGGTCCGCAAGAATCTGGGTGTGTTCCTGGGAAGATTTTGTGGTGTTTCCGAACATGCCCTGGAAGAAATCCGTGTGCTCGGAAAGGTAAGCTGCCGCTGCTGTGCCGCCGGTTACGGTGAGGGTGAGGACTACGGCTGCCGCTGCTGCCGTGATCTTGCGCCAGGACTTTTTGGCATAGTTGGTTCTTGTCTTGTTCTGGCTGCGGATCCGGCTGTAAGTGTCCTGCAGGCGTTCATCCACTTTTTTCGGTATCTCTACTTCCTGTTCCAGGATCTGTTTCATTTCATTTTCTGTATAATTCATAGTGTGCCTCCTTTATTGATGCTGTAAGATATCACTTAACTTCATCCGTCCTCTTCTCAGACGGCTTTTTACTGTATTTTCACTGATGTCGAGAAGTTCTGCTATCTCTCTGGTACAGAAACCCTCCCCATAGTACAGGACAAAAATCATCCGGAAATCCTTCGGAAGCTCCTGTATCAGATCTGTGAATCCACTGTTGCTCTGCATCTCTTCCACCGCTCCTTCTTCAGGCACCTGTTCCACTACGGTGCATCTGCCCTGCTGCCGCAGGATGTCTTTGCAGCAGTTGATCAGGATTCTGGTAAGCCAGGTTTTGAAATACGCGGCGGACTTAAGCTCTGCCAAATGCTCATAGGCAGAAAGCACTGCCTCTGACATGGCGTCGGCAATATCTGCCTCACAGCTCAGATAGCTTCTGGCTACTTTGTACATTGCCTGTTTGTTCTGCTCGATCAGCTCCACAAAAGCATCGGCGTCCCCTCTCTGGGCCTTTTTTACAAGCCACATGCTGTTCTCCTCTCTGTCAGCGTCCTGCCTAAGCATTTCCCTTTTGGGGAGTGGTACACTGGCTGTATATTTTGAACCGGTTCATTGTCTTTTACATACATTAGACGAATCCGAAGGGTATTTGGGTGCACATATGAAATAATTTTAAATTTAAAAAGGGACGTTCTACGGCTGATCCTGGTCTCCGTATCACATCCCTGTCTGTTTTCAAGCTTATTATACCGTTTTGTTCTGACCGTCCTGCAGATGCCTGTCCTCTATGGTCACGTTCTGGCACAATTGTGTGCGGTTCCCTGCAGGATATCCAGGCCGTGTTCCAGTTCCGGCAGAATATACTCCAGGCATTCTCTCACCGCCTTCGGGCTCCCCGGAAGATTGATGATCAGTGCCTGTTTTCTGATGCCTGCTGCCTGACGGCTCAGCATGGCCCGTTTCGTGATCTGCATGCTGTATGCCCGCATAGCCTCAGGAATACCCGGTACCTGTCTTTCACAGATGTCCATGGTAGCCTCCGGCATGCAGTCTCTGGGCGAGAAGCCCGTTCCGCCTGTGGTGAGGATCAGATCTGCGATGTTCTCATCTGCCAGCCTTGCCATCTCACGGCTCAGCATGCCCCTCTCATCAGGGAGCAGTATCTTGTATGTAATCTGATAGCCGGCTTTCTCCAGAATCTCACAGATGACAGGCGCACTCATATCCTCTCTCTCTCCTGCATATCCGCTGTCACTCGATGTTATCACTGCTGCTCTTCTCATAAAAATTCCCCCAATCCTTTTAATCGCAATAAAAAGCATGTTTATATGGAATATTTGTCATTTGAAATAAAAATCCCCGCTTTTGCCGCCCTTTTTCTCCACCAGATGAATCCCCGACAGGACCATGCCTTTGTCAATGGCCTTGCACATATCATAGATGGTGAGAAGCGCCACACTGGCTCCTGTGAGAGCTTCCATCTCCACACCGGTCCTTCCTTCCACTTTTGCTGTGCAGATGGCTGTAATGGTCAGGTTTTCCTGGTCTGTCTCAAAGTCCACACTGCATTTGCTGATCAGCAGTGTGTGGCACATGGGAATCAGGGATGACGTCTGTTTCACTGCCATGATGCCGGCCACACGGGCCACACCCAGCACGTCACCTTTTTTTGCTGTGTGGTTCACCACCGCGTCCATGACTTCACGGTTTACATGAATGCTGCCCTTTGCTGTGGCTGTACGGCTTGTCACATCCTTGCCGGACACATCCACCATGATCGCATTTCCTTCCCCGTCAAAATGGGTCAGTCCATTATTATCCATAACTGTTCTCCTCTACTGTATCGTTATACGGTCCACGCCATGCCCGAAAGCACCATCTACGGTGAACAGTACCCTGTATCTGCTCTCCCGATGCAGAAATACAGCTCTTTTGATACACGAAAGGCAGTCCGCAATAATTCCCGGACTGCCCTTTTATCCTGTGTAATTTTAACGCTTATCTTCTGTTTTTCAGGAAATCCGGAATCTGGATATCCTTTTTCGGCACATTGCTTGTGAATGTACCCTGCTGTGTACTTCCGAAGCCCTGCTGCGGCTGGAAGGACGGCATCTTGAATGCCGGCTGCTGCTGAGGCTGGCTGTATGCCGGTGCCTGCTGCTGCGGCTGTACCGGTGTCTGCTGCTGTACCGGTTCTTCCTGTCTCGCTGCTTTCTTATCTCTGCTCACGCTTGGTTTCCTTGCTGTCTCATCATCAAGTCCTGTAGCGATCACAGTGATTCTGACATAATCAGCTTCTTTATCATCATACAGGGCACCGAAGATAATATTGGTATCTTCTCCGGTAAGATCCTGTACATAGCTGGCTGCATCGTTGGCATCCATAAGAGAGATATCTCCGGATACATTGATGATAACATGGGAAGCGCCCTCGATAGTGGTCTCCAGAAGCGGACTGGATACGGCTTGCTGTACAGCTTCCATAGCCTTGTCGTCGCCTTTTCCTTCACCGATACCGATATGTGCAATGCCCTTGTCGATCATGACGGTCTGAACATCCGCAAAGTCGAGGTTGATCAGTGCCGGCAGATTGATCAGGTCAGTGATGCCCTGTACGGCCTGCTGCAGAACCTCATCTGCTTTTCTGAGCGCTTCCGGCATGGTTGTCCGGCGGTCTACGATCTCCAGCAGACGATCATTTGGGATAACGATCAGTGTGTCCACATTCTCTTTTAATTTTTCAATACCTGTCAGTGCGTTTGTCATACGGGTCTTAGCTTCAAAACGGAAAGGTTTTGTGACAACGCCGACGGTCAGGATACCCATTTCTTTTGCCAGGCCTGCCACGATCGGTGCGGCACCTGTTCCGGTTCCGCCGCCCATACCGCAGGTAACGAATACCATATCTGCGCCCTGCAGTACCTGTTTGATCTCTTCGATGCTCTCCTCAGCCGCTTTCTCGCCGATCTCCGGCTTAGCGCCTGCACCAAGACCTTTTGTCAGCTTCTCACCGATCTGCACTACAGTCGGTGCCTTGCATAAGGTCAGAGCCTGTTTATCTGTATTGACTCCGACGAATTCCACTCCGCCGATAGCCTCTTCCACCATTCTGTTGACTGCGTTATTACCAGCTCCACCTACACCAATCACTATAATTTTTGCAGATGATTCAGCTTCGTTTGTCATTATCTCTAACAAAGTACTTCCTCCTTTAGCTTCCCTCGTATGTTGTAAAGCGGGTTGTTGTATCCACTTCGCTGCTTCTTCATGAACACAGATATCTGCATCTTATCCGCATTCGGATACACTGACGTGTATGATTTTCTGTAATCAGGTTTATCTGTCTTTGTTTCTTTTCATGTTCTCATGGGTATTTATGATAAATACCCGAAAACCCAGGTACTTTAATTCTAAGTACCTTTATGATGCATATAGATATATAATATAGTCTTTTGGAAAATTAATCAACTGGTAAATTTATTTTTTCACAAAAAATTTAAAAAAATTATCAAAATTTCCCGATTTGTGTCCCATAAAAAACAAAATTCCTCTGTCATTCTTCCCCGGAACCATCATCTGAACCATAGTCTTCATACCCGGAACCGTCCCCGTAGCCGGAATCTTCCTCGTTATAATCCATATCCCCGTCTCCTGAGTCCTCATATCCGGTGTCATACTCCTCATAACTGCCCTCATCCGAATCCTCATAGCCGGACTCATCATCGGAACCGTCAGAATCCTCATCACCGGTATCCGATTCATCTGTGCCATGGCCGCTTTTGTTCTCCTTGTCCTCCAGCGCCTTTTGCTCCGCCTCACTCAGAACCTTGTCAAAGACCACGTTTTTTGAAGTCTCGTCCACATTTTCCAGATGAAGGACACCTTCCATTCCCTCAAGCTGAGGTATGATTCCCATAAGTCTGCTCATTTTTTCGTCCATATTTTTGTCAGAGCCCATGCGGGCTTCCACCTTGCCGTAATAGAGCACAAGCTGTCCTTTTTCATCCAGTACCAGCCTGTCCGGCTTCCTGTCCCCCTTCTCCATCATCTTGGTGACGCTTAAGATCAGGCTCAGACTGCCTTTTTCAAGCCCGGGAATTTTCTCGCCTACCCCTACCTTGTCAAGCGTAAGGCCCTCCACATTCGGTATATTCTCCAGTTCCTCTGTGGTACTCACCTGCACGATACCGTTTCTGTCAAAGTATAAGTTGCCGTCCAGAAATTTCACATAGCCGATCAGTTCTTTTTCCCTGACATGGATCACAAGACTGTGACGGCCTGTCCTCTCCAGCCAGACTTTATTGATAAATTCCTCATCTTTTGTTCTTTCATCAGGATTGAGAAACCGCACCAGCACTGAATTGCCCGAAAGCGGGCCTGACAGCACCATTTTTTTGATTTCATCTTCCGTATAATTCTGATTTCCTTCTACTTTAACACTGGTAATCTGAAAGCAGGTAAAGAATACCGCAATGGCTATTAACACGGCCGCTGCCAGGCAGCCCCAGAATATCCTGTGTTTTTTCCTGTCCATACATGTTCCCCTTTAATCTCTCTCAATTACGGCGCCGAGCTGTGACAGATCACGGCAGATATCCTCATATCCCCGCTCAATGTACTGCCTGTTTCTCACACGGGTCTCCCCCTGCGCCGCCAGCCCTGCAATGACAAGGGCTGCTCCGCCTCTCAGTTCCTGTGCCTCCACAGCCGCGCCCCGAAGCGTCCCGCCGCGGATAACAGCTTTTCTGCCGTCCACCCGGACATAGGCTCCCATGCGCAGAAGCTGTGATGCTGTCTTAAATCTGTCCTCAAAAATCGTTTCCACCAGGCAGCTTTCTCCCGGTATGGTACACAGCACCGCCATGAGCGGCGACTGCAGATCCGTGGGAAATCCCGGATATACCTCCGTACACTGCCTTCTTAACGGAACCTGCACCCATTTGCTGCACAAAGACAGTTTACCACCGATTGCTTCATATTGTCCACCCATTTTCTCGTACACTCTCATGAGGGCTTCCATTTCCTCCAACGGCGCGCCGTCCAGGATAATCTCTCCTCTGGTAGCCGCGCAGGCGCACACATAAGTACCTGCCACAATCCTGTCCGCAGGCACAGTGAACTCTGTCCCATGCAGTTCCTCCACTCCTGTGATGGTCAGGGTATCACTGCCTGTTCCCTCGATTCTGGCACCGCAGGCATTTAAAAAACGGCACAGCCATACCACTTCCGGCTCCCTGGCACATCCCTCCAGGTGTGTGGTTCCTCTTGCAAGCACAGAGGCCAGCACTGCGTTCTGGGTAGCTCCCACACTTACCTTTGGAAAATGAATGGTGCTGCCCACAAGCCCATCTGTCCTGGCAGTGAGAACACCCTCTTTCTCCTCGAATACGGCACCCAGCCGCTCCAGAGCGTACAGATGCAGGTCAATGGGGCGTTCCCCTATGACACAGCCTCCCGGATGAGGCACGGACGCGTTTTTGAATCTGCCCAGCAGACTTCCCAACAGAATGACAGAGGAGCGCATTTTCTGGCCCTCACAGCAGTCAATCTCTGTTTTCTCCACATGGGCAGGGTCCAGCGTCAGGGTATCTCCCTCATGCCGGATCTGCATGCCCAGTTCCCGCAGGATTTCTTCCATAACAAAGACATCTGCGATCTTCGGGCAGTGATGCAGTACACTTTTCCCTTTATGCAAAAGAGCGGCAGCCATCATTGGCAGCGCCGCATTTTTAGAACCTTGTATCCTTACTTCGCCTGTGAGCGGATTTCCGCCTTCTATCCTAATTTCATTCAAGTCTTACCTTTCCTCCCGCCTCCTGGCTATACACTATTGTATGCAGAGAGGCGAAAAAGGTTCAGGGCGAACGCGTCCGGCTCACAGACAGCGCCAGACCCATCTCTCCCATCAGAAACAGTACAGAGGTTCCGCCGTAGCTGACAAAGGGAAGGGTAATTCCCGTGTTAGGTATGGTGTTAGTTACAACCGCTATGTTGAGGATCACCTGGATTGCCATATGCCCCATGATCCCCGCAGCGATCAGAGCACCGCACAGATCTCTGGCATGTGTAGCAATCACCATAAGCCTCCAGATCAGCAGGGCGAAGACCAGGATCAGCAGGCAGGCACCGATAAGACCTGTCTCTTCACAGATAATGGAAAATATCATGTCATTCTGCGCCTCAGGGACAAATCCCAGCTTCTGCAGGCTGCTCCCCAGACCCTTTCCGAAAATGCCGCCGCTTCCAATGGCGTACAGACCCTGGATGGTCTGAAAACCCTTTTCATATTTTTCGGGGTTTCTCCAGATGGCGATACGCTCCAGGCGGTAGCTGGCCATACTCAGGAAAATACCGATAAAAAGCACCCCCACCCCTCCGATTCCCACAAACGGAAGGTATTTGGGATTGGATACAAAAATCAGAATTACGCCAATGCCCAGAATGATTATGGCAGTGCTTAAGTTGTTGGTCCCCACAAGCCCCACAATAGGGAGGAGCAGGGCCATGGTTCCCGCCATATGCAGAAGACTGTCCTGCCGCTTTTCGGAATTTGTTATCACATAGGTGAGCAGCAGGATGACTGCCACCTTGGCAAACTCCGAGGGCTGGAACGACAAAGGTCCAATAGACAGCCAGCGTTTGGAGCCGTTATATTCATCTCCGAACAGAAGCACTGCCAGGGACAGCCCCATGGATACCACATAGAGAAATGGCGCCATCCTGGTAAGGATATGATAGTCCATACAGGATACCAGATACATGCCCATCATTCCCAGGGAGGTTGCAAAAAGCTGCTTTTTAAAATAATAGGCAGGGTCATGAAACTTCACCCTGCCATTATATGCACTCGTGCTATATAGAAAAATCAGACCGCAGACCACCAGCAGCAGTACGAGAATCAAAAGCGTTCCATCCATGCGTCTTTTCTGCCCGTTTACCTTATCATCCGCAGCACTTGCTGCCGCACCCGCCACGGGATGCTTTTTCAGGTATCTCTTCTCCACACGCATTTCCCTTTCCTTTTTGCTCATACTGCATTATATTGTCTGACGGTTTATATTATTCCTTACGATTTCTCACGTATTCTTTGAACTTATCGCCCCTCTGCTCATAGTTGTCAAACTGGCCCCAGCTTGCGCAGGCCGGTGAGAGAAGGACCGCGTCTCCGGGATTTGCCTTCTCCGCACAGATTTTAACGGCTTCCTCCAGATCCTCCGCCAGAATGGTACTCATAAAGCCGCAGCTGTGGGCAGCTTTTTCAATCTTCTCTTTTGTCTGCCCAATGAGGACCAGGTACCGCACCTTGCCGTCAAATGCCCGGATCCACTCCTCATAGGAGGACTCCTTGTCGTAACCGCCGCCGATCAGCAGGGTAGGCCGGTTCATGGCCTGAATACCCTTGATGGCCGCATCCGGGTTGGTTCCCTTGGAATCATTATAATAGGCCACACCGTCAATCTCATCCACAAACTCAATCCTGTGGGGCACTGCTGTAAAGCTTTGTATCACCTGCCGGATGGTTTCCATGGGAACACCTGCACAGTAGGCCATAGCAACAGCCGCCATGACATTTTCATGGTTATGGCGTCCCAGCAGCTTAAGCCCACTGGTCTCTGCCACCAAAATCTCCTCCGTCCCGGTGCGCAGGATGATCTGCCCGCCGTCCAGGAAGATTCCATGATCCAGCTTATGTAAGCTTGAGAAGAAGAGAGTCTTAGCCGGACATACCTCTGCAAACCGGCGAAGCTCCTCATCCTCATAGTTGAGAACACAGAAATCCTCTTTTGTCTGGTTTCCCGCGATCATCTCCTTCACCCGGATATACTCCTGCATGGTGTGATGGCGGTTTAAATGGTCCTCTGTAATGTTCAGGACAGCAGATACCTTGGGGCGAAATGATATGGTGGTCTCAAGCTGAAAGCTGCTGATCTCCGCTACGGTATAACTCTCTTCTGTCATGGAGAGAGCTGCGCCTGTATAGGCATTTCCGATGTTGCCTACCACAAAGACGGATTTGGCATACGCCCGCATGATCTCTCCCAAAAGTGCCGTGGTCGTGGTCTTTCCGTTGGTGCCTGTTATGGCAAGAACCGTGCCCGCTCCCATGCGGTAAGCCAGCTCCACCTCGCCCCATACCGGAATGCCCGCGCGCTTAAGGGCCTCCACAGGTGGAATGTCAAGAGGCACCCCCGGACTCATCACTGCCAGGTCAAGGGTTGACGGCAGGTCTTGGGGCATATCTCCCAGAACAATATCACACAATGAATGTTCCGGCAGGCGTTTTTTAATCTCCTCTTTGTCCAGCTTTTCATTTCCGTCATATAATATCACATCAGCCTGTACTGCCTCCAGCAGGCGCACCGCGCCGATGCCGCTGATTCCCGAACCAAATACAAGCACACGTTTTCCTTTTAACTCTGTTCTGTCCATTTCTCTTTTTCCTTTCTTATAATGCCAGCAGTGCGATCAGGCACAGGATGGCTGTAATAATGGAGAATACGGCAACGACCCTTGTCTCGGACCAGCCGCACAATTCAAAGTGATGGTGGATAGGCGCCATCTTGAAAATTCTTTTGCCGTGGGATATCTTGAAGTACGTCACCTGCATCATGACAGAGAGCACTTCCACCACATAGATCAGTCCCACGATCAGCAGGAATAAGGGCATCTGCAGCATATACGCCGTGCCTGCCACAAATCCGCCCAGGGCCAGGGAACCGGTATCTCCCATAAAAATCTTGGCGGGATAGACATTGAACAGCAGAAATCCCATGAGCGCACCCACTACCGCACAGGTAATGGGTTCAATGCCGCTCTTTGTGCCAATGGCAACCACGGAAAAGAAGGTGGCAACCATGATTGTGACCGAGGAGGCCAGTCCATCCAGACCGTCCGTAAAATTCACACCGTTCACTGTGCCGATGACCACAAAAAATAAAAGCGGAACCGTAAGAAATCCCGGATTTATCTCATAGCCTGCCGCAAAAGGCACCTTGATCGTCATGGATACATCCGTGAATTTCATCAGATAAAAGGCAAAGATTCCCGTCACCACAAGCTGGCACAGCATCTTCTGCCAGGCCAGAAGCCCGTCCGACCGTCTAAGGACTACTTTCAAATAGTCATCCCAAAAGCCGATCAGTCCGAATCCCAGCGTCAAAAACAGTACAGGGATGATTTTAGGGTAATCCTTCACATAAAACAGGGATGTGACCACTGTGGAGAGCAGAAAAATAATCCCTCCCATGGTAGGCGTCCCCGCTTTTTTCAGATGAGACTGCACACCGTTTTCCCGCTCAGTCTGTCCCATTTTCAGCTTTCGTAAATAGGGAATGATAATAGGTCCCAGAACCACACTGACTATGAATGCTGCCAGTACAGGCAGCACCATCTTATACTCTGTCATAACACACCTCATTTTTATGTATTTTTGTATCATGCCCGGCAGCCCGGCAAAAGACAGGGCTGCCGCCATATGCCTGTGTCGGCAATACTGGTTATAGTATAAAGCTTTTATAATCAATTATCAACCTTCAATCCCCATGTAAGGGAGGATATTCTCATAGATATCCCGGATGACAGGAGCTGCTATGGTGCCTCCGTAATAGACCCCCTGAGGATCATGGATCAGGCAGATTCCCAGTATCTGTGGCGTCTCAGCCGGTGTAAATCCCAGGAAGGAGGAGATATACCGGTTGGCACTTCTCGGCAGTGTCTGGGACGTGGCTGTCTTGCCTCCTATGGTCCTGCCCTCGATTGCCGCGTTCTTGCCGGACCCCTCAGAGACTACCTTTTCCAGGATGTAGCGCACTTCCCCGGACACCTCTTCTGTCACCACCCCTTTCTCCACAGGGTACTGAAGGGTCTCCACCAGATTTCCGTCCTCATCTGTCACCTTCACTCCAAAGTGGGGCGTGATCCGGCTGCCGCCGTTGATGATGGAGCTTACCGTTGTGGCAAGCTGGATGGGGGTGATCTGGAAGGACTGACCGAAGGAAATAGTTGCAAGCTCCACCTGCCCGATGTTTGATTTTTTATGCATGATGGTTGCAGCCTCCCCGGGTAAGTCAATCCCGGTTTTTTTGAGGAGTCCGAATTGCTTGAAATATTTATAGTAATTATCCACGCCAAGCCGCAGCCCCACCTCGATAAACACCGGGTTGCAGGAATTCATCGCTCCCTGTACAAAGTTTTCCGCGCCATGTCCTGTCCTTTTATGACAATGAATCCTACGGTCCTCCACGATTTTAAATCCCGGACAGGAAAAGGTGTCATTCATGCTGACCACTCCCTCGGAAAGCCCTGCCGCCATGGTGATGATCTTAAATGTGGAACCGGGCTCATAAGTATCGTTGATGGTCAGATTTCTCCACATCCGGTTGCAGGCATCCTGTTTCTCCTTATCTGTCATACCGGAAGTATCTGCGTCTGTGTTCAGGGTAAAGGGTTCATTCAGATTGAATTCCGGTACGTTCACGTCCGCGTAAATCTCCCCGTTTTGGGGATTTATGAACAGGATGGAGACGGCATCCGCCTGCTTTTCCTCCATCACCTTCTCCGCGGCCTGCTGAGCGTACATCTGAATGTTTTTATCCAGACTGATGTGCAGGTCATATCCCGCCACCGGCTCCACACGGCTTTCCCCAAGCTCGTCGATCTCTACACCCCTGGCATCCGTGGTGGTGAGGATCTTGCCGTCTATGCCTTTTAAGATATCATCATACCACACCTCCAGCCCGATGATACCCTGGTTGTCTCCACCGGTAAACCCAAGTACCTTGGAGGCCAGCTCATTGCATGGATAATAGCGCTTGAAATCCTCATCCACCTTGACCCCTGCAAGACCGTATTCTCGAATCCTGTCTCCCACCTCCTTCTCCACATTGGTCTTTACCTTTTCAATGGAAGAAACTTTCTCCACTCTTTTTCTGGCAGTCTCCTCGGAAAGCCCCAGCTCTTTTTGGAGCATGGCAATGATCTTATCCGGTTCCTTTACCTGGCTGTGGATCACAGATATGGTACAGACTGCCTTGTTGTCGGCCAGTATCTCCCCTTTTGCGTCGATGATCCTGCCCCTGGCTGCCTTAATGTCACGTTCTCTCTCGTGGAGCTGTTCCGCCTTCTTTGCATAGTAGTCAGACTTTATCACCATGAGATAGACCATACGGCCCATAAGCCCTGCAAGCATCAGCACACAGGCGGCAAATACGATCACGGTTTTCTTCTTGTGGTATGTTCTGTTTTTCTTCATTCCCGGTTCCCCTGCAGCTTATCCTTATAAATATATGCAAAGCCCTGTGGAAAAAAGAAGGGAATGCTGCACAGATTTCTCATCTGTACAGCATTCCCGCTTATTCTTCCATATCATCCTCGTCGAACCCGGCATCCTCATTGGTAATGCCGTCGCTCTCCGCATTGTTGCTGTCAATCCCTTCTTCTTCCGAATCATCCTGGGGCGGTTCCGGCATATCCGGATTCTCTGTGCCGTCAATGACTACACCGGAGGGGCCGTTGCCATCCTCCCCGTTGACGCTCTCATCCATCCTTGTGGTTCCCGTGAATTCATCCCAGAGCTGAAGCTTCTGGTCTGTCTCCTGGTCCGGATATATGTTCAGATACGGAAAGATTTCTGAGAGAATCGCCTGTGCAATATACTGGGCATATGTGCTGCTTGCCTGTTCCTCCACATTCGGCTCATCCACCACAACATAAATCACAACCTCAGGATTATCAAGAGGGGCAAATCCCACAAAGGATACCAGGTATTTATGATTCCCCCTGGGCACCTTCTCAGCAGTTCCGGTCTTGCCTCCCATGGAGTAACCCGGTATCTTTGCTGTCTGGCTGGTACCGCTCTCCACACTCATTCCCATATATTTTCTGATATCCGCGGAGACCTCCTGGGAAATCACTTCCTTTAAGACATTTCCGCTGATACTCTTTATGGTATTGTTGTCCTGGTCCTTGATCTCTTTCACCAGATGGGGCTGATAATAAGTGCCGCCGTTGATGCAGGCACTGATTGCCGCAACCTCCTGGATCATGGTACAGGTAAATCCCTGTCCAAAGGTGGTGGTTGCAAGTTCTGTGTCAAACATGTTGTCCAGGCTGAACAGGATTCCTGTCCCCTCGCCCGGAAGGTCAATCCCTGTCCTTGTCCCGAAATTAAACTTATCCTGGTAGGAAAGCAAGGTCTCCTTCCCCATTTTCCGGCCGATGGCCATGAGGGCATCATTGCAGGAATTCTGGATGGCCTCCCCCACGGTCTCCGTTCCATGGGAATCCGGATAGACCGCGCAGTTGATATACCGGTCTGCCACCTGTTCCCCGCCGTCACATACAAAGGTGTCCTCCTCTGTGATGCTGCCGGACTCCAGAGCGGATGCCACGGTGATGGGCTTTACCACAGATCCCGGCTCGTAGGCATCTGTTATGCAGTAATTCCTCCACATTTTGTAGAGGGCTTCTTTTGTCTGTTCATCATTCATGGCTTTGAGCTCACTGTCGGAATACCGGGAGGTGAGATCTCTGGGTTCATTCAGGTCATAGGGATCGTTGCTGCCCATAGCCAGGATTTCCCCGTTCTGGGGATTTGCCACGATCACACCTATATTCTTGGCACCGCGGTAATCGGTATTGGGGCCGTCCTTCAGGTTCTCCATAAAAGCCTCAATATATTTGTCCACCACACTCTGGATATTCACATCCAGGGTAGTGACCAGGCTGTTTCCGTTGACCGGGTCAATGATGTTCTGTTCCAGGGAAGCGTCATCGTTGAAATAACCGATCTTTCTGCCGTCTGTACCATTCAGGGTGCTGTTGTAGTAGCCCTCCAGTCCCCAGTCCGCGGTGTTCCCGGAATAAGTAAAACCTATCACATCACAGGCCAGCTCATTGAGGGGATAGGTTCTCTTGTAATCCTCCTCAAACCACACGCCCTGTGTGTTATTCCTGTGGACTGTTTCCTCCTCGGAGAGTGCCTCTGCCTCCTTCTTATCCGCCGGAATTTCTGTCATCTTTTCAAAATTCTTCTTTTCATCCATGGAGATCTGCTTCTTTAAGATCTGGTAAGGGCTCTCTTTTGTCTCCGCGCTGGTGAGCAGATCTTCCACCGTATCCTCATCAATCCCCAGATACTCGGACAGTGCTTTTTTTGTGGGCTCTTTGTAATTCTCATTGGAGTTCACCACCTGGCAGTCCAGGATCACATTGTAGACCTTTATGCTGGTAGCCAGGATATTTCCGCTTCTGTCCAGAATATCTCCCCGTTTGTAGGGGATGGTGGTGCTGTCGTACTGCTGCTGGGACTGGGCCAGCACCTGTTTGGTGTATTTGTCACCACTCTTGGCATTGATAATGGTAATCCCGATAACCAGAAATACGAAAGCCAGCAGAATCAACACAAACAATCCCGCCAGCTTTTTCTTCATGGTGCCTGTCATTTTTCTTTTCTTTGATTCCTGTTTATTCAATCTATCACCTGCTTTGTCCTATGTACCGTCACTTTTCGGGCACATCCTGATACTGTCTCACATAGCTGCTGCCGCCCGGTGTATAATACTTGATCTGATCCTCAGTGGGAAATTTCATTCCCAGCTCTTCAATGGCTTTTTTTCTGATGGCATCCAGGTCCACACTGGAAATGGTCTCACTGTAGTACGCGTCGTTTTCAGCCTTTAACTGGCTGTATTTGAGTTCTTCTGCGGTAAGCTGGCTCTTCTGCTCTGTCAGTTCGGATTTCAGTTTCAGAAAATGTACGCATGCAAACAAGACAGCCACACACATCACTGCCAAAAACATAACATACCCTTTGCTCATCTGCATGTTTCTGGCTCTGTTCTTCTGTGCGGCTGTACTTACCTGCTTTTTTTTACGCTGGGGTACTTCCTCAACACGGCGGACCGTGTTCCCATCCACATAATACCCGGTGCCTCTATTTACTTTTCTGCTGTCATATCCCTCACTCCCGGATACTTTTTTCATGAAATCAACCCCGATTCAGATTTCTCCGCCTATTCATTTCTGGTCCGTTCAAAGACACGCAGCTTTGCGCTCTTGGAACGCTTATTTACAGCAATCTCCTCCTCATCCGGAAGTATTGGTTTCCTGGTTATGACTCTCCCCATCGACGTCTTTCCACAAACACAGACCGGAAAATCCGGCGGACATGTGCATGGGTTCTCATTCCTTCTGAATATAGTCTTCACAATGCGGTCTTCTAAAGAATGGAACGTGATAATGCAGATACGTCCGCCGTCATTTAATAGTTCAATCATATCATCCAGGGAATTTCTCAAGACTTCCAACTCCTGATTCAGCTCGATACGAATTGCCTGAAATGTTTTTTTCGCAGGATGTCCACCCACTGCTCTCATTTTCATGGGAATGGACTGTTTTATAAGTTCAATCAGTTCTCCGGTGGTCTCTATAGGCTTCTCACTCCTGGCCGTACAGATATTTCTGGCGATCTTCTTAGCGAATTTTTCTTCCCCATAGTCCCGGAGTACACGATACAGTTCGTTTTCAGTATAAGTATTTACAATATCTCTTGCGGTACGGCTTCCTCTTCGGTCCATACGCATATCTAAGGGCACGTCCTCCCTGTAGGTAAACCCACGCTCAGCGTTGTCGAGCTGGTAGGACGAAACACCCAGATCCAGCACGATCCCGTCCACGGACGAAATCCCTATTTTCTGCAGTTCTTTTTTCATGTTGCAATAGTTGCTGCGGATAATCGTAACTCTGTCTCCAAATTCCTGTAACCGTTCACCCGCAGCCTCGATTGCAGCTTCGTCTTGATCTATACCTATCAAGCTCCCCTTGGCAGATAATTGCCGGCACACCTCATAGGCGTGGCCGCCGCCTCCTAACGTTCCGTCAACATAAATCCCATCCGGTTTTACCTTCAGATTCCGGATCGTCTCTTCTAACAATACGGATTTGTGTTTAAATTCCATAGTTTCCTCGACCTTCCTGCAATTATATTAAGATACCCATTGCCTGCATCCCTTCTGCGATGGCATCCATATCTTCACAATTGCTGTTCTCCATCCATTTTTCTTTGCTCCAGATTTCAATCCTGGTGAGGTTTCCTGTGAGCACTACGTCCTTCGACAGACCAGCAAACTCCCGCAGCGTTACCGGTACGAGAATTCTCCCCTGCTTGTCCAGTTCACACTGTGTTGCACTGGAAACAAAAAAACGTACGAAGGCCCTTGCATTTTTATCATTAAGCGGTAAAGCTTTCAGCTTTTCTTCGAAATCCTTCCATTCATTGTTTGGGTAGATAGACAGACAACCGTCCAGACCTTTTGTCAGCACAAAATCCTCGCCTAATTCATCGCGGAACTTAGCCGGAATGATCAGCCTTCCTTTTGCGTCGATCGTATGACTATACTCTCCCATGAACATATGAATGTCACCTTCTTTCGTGAAGATGCGAGTCTCCCCTTCGCACCCTCCATGGGACAACGGGCGCTTCTGCCACTAGCTCCCCATTTGCCACCACTTTTCACCACTTTCTACCACTTACATGCCCATTCTATAACACAACCGGGAAAAAAGCAAGAGGAACATATATTCTTTAGAAATATTAAAAGAATCGAAAAATGGCGTAAAATCAAGGATTTTACGCCATTTTGCCGATTCTTTTCAAGAGTTTCCAATATATGGCAGAGGTGGTGGGATCAACCCACAAGTTCTGCGTTTTTCTGGTCTATACAAATATGTTCTTCTATCAAACGGTCCAATACCAGGCTGAGTCCCATAATGGTCTGCATGCCTCGTTTTTCTGTGATTGCTCTGTCCAGTCTCTGCCGTGCGTCTTCTATTCGTATTTCTAACTCTTTATCTCTCATCGCTACACTCCTTGTTCTTTTTGCCTCTTCCTCCTGTTGTGTACGATAAGCATAAGGGAACATACCACGAGAACGGCGGATAACACCTGTGATACCGGAATTCCTATCCCCGGAATCAAAAGCTGATCCGTACGAAGTCCTTCTATCCAAAGCCTTCCGGCTCCGTAACCTGCCAGGTAGCATAAAAACAGTTCTCCCTGGAATTTTTTCTTTTTCCGGAACCAGAACAGGAACAGCAGGACTCCCAGGTTCCACACTCCCTCATAGAGGAATGTGGGATGGACCTGGATGTATTCCACACCGCCTATCGTTACCAGATGGTCCCACATAGCAGATGTGATCTCACCCTTCCGCACCGCGGAGACCGGCAGCTGCATGGCAAGAAAGCTGTCCGTGTAACCTCCGAAAGCCTCCCTGTTGAAAAAGTTGCCCCACCGTCCGATGATCTGGCCGGCAACAAGCCCCATACATACCGTGTCCGCCACCTGAGGAAAGTTCATCTTCTTTAATCTGCCAAAGACGTAGACCGTAACAGCACCGACTATAATCCCCCCGTAAATTGCCAGTCCGCCGTTTCTGGTATTGAAAATCTGTAACAGGTCGTCTTTATAGTCTTCCCAGCTAAAGATGACATAATAAGCTCTCGCCCCTATTACAGAAGTTACCATGGTAATCATTAGCATATCCAGATAAGTGTCCGGATTTTGTCCTGTGCGCTTCGCCTCTTTCATGGCAATGGAGATCCCAACGATCATAGCCAGTGCGATAACCATTCCGTAATAGGCAATATCAAAGCCAAAGACCGTTATTGTTTTTCCCACATGGGGAAGCGTGATCCCCAGGTGCGGAAAGCGAATGGACATATCCATATAAGTAAGCCTCCTTTAAACGTTAAAGCGGAATAAAATCACATCGCCGTCCTGCACAACGTAGTCTTTTCCTTCCATGCGGACCAGTCCTTTTTCCCTGGCTCCCGCATAGGAACCACAGTCAAGCAGATCCCTGTAATTCACAACCTCAGCTTTGATAAAGCCTCGTTCGAAATCCGTGTGTATTTTTCCTGCCGCCTGCGGCGCTTTTGTTCCTACTTTTATGGTCCATGCTCTCGTCTCATCTTCACCGGATGTGAGGAAGCTAAGAAGTCCAAGCAGCCTGTAGCTGGCTACTATCAGTTTCTCCAACCCTGACTTCTCTATTCCCAGATCCTCCAGGAATTCCTTCTTCTCATCATCATCCAGTTCCGCGATTTCCTGCTCTATCTGAGCGCACAGGGCGAATACTTCACTTCCTGTTTCTTCTGCATATTCCCTTACCTTTTGTACATGAGGATTGGAGACCGCATCGTCTGCCAGGTCATCTTCGGATACATTGGCCGCATAGATAACCGGTTTTCCGGTGAGGAGGTTATACTCTTTCATAAACCCTTCCTCATCCTCGTTATCGGGTTCAAATGTGGAGGCCGGTTTTCCGTCCTCCAGGTGAGCTTTCAGTCTCTTTAAGAGTTCCAGCTCTTTTGCTGCCTCTTTATCCATACGGGCAGACTTTGTTGTTTTAGCAGTCCTTCTCTCCAAGATCTCCAGATCCGAGAATATCAGTTCCAGATTAATGGTTTCAATGTCGCGCAGCGGGTCAATACTTCCGTCAACATGTACTACATTTTCATCTTCAAAGCATCTTACAACGTGTACAATGGCATCCACCTCCCGGATATTGGCAAGGAACTGGTTTCCAAGGCCCTCACCTTTGGAAGCCCCCTTCACAAGTCCTGCGATATCCACAAATTCAATCACCGCCGGCGTCACTTTTTTGGAATGATAAAAATCCCCTAAGAGTTTCAATCGCTCGTCCGGCACAGCCACAATGCCCACATTGGGATCTATAGTACAGAACGGATAGTTTGCTGATTCCGCCCCAGCTTTTGTCAGAGAGTTAAAAAGGGTACTCTTCCCTACATTCGGTAAACCGACAATTCCTAACTTCATTTTTATGTCCTCTTTTCTTCTGTATTCCTTCACATGACCTCATTCTAACACACCTAAAAAGGCGAATCAAGCCTTTGACCCGCCTTGTTATTCGACATCTATTAAAAAAATATCGACTTTTTTCGTTCTTTCTACCTGTCTTTTGACATGACCATCAGCAGAAATCCCTGTCGAAATTCCACTAATGCTGTATCTTCGGCCAGCTCGTTGCTCACACCGATTCCGTCGAAATTTGTCATATCATACTCTTTCAGGGGGTATTTAAACCCGGAAAGAGTGATTCCGCGCACTTCATCTCCCATGGAAAAAAAAGAGATATATTTGCCGAAAGCACACTCTTTTTTGATCATTCTGCTGCCGAAAAGCACGGTGATGGCATTCTGCTCATCCAGGATCCAGGCTTCTTTTTCTTCCTTTGCCGGAACAATCAGAGACTGCAGATTCCCCATATAATGGTCCAGGCGGCCGCCGGTAGCTCCAAACAGGAAAATCCGATCACTGCCAAGCTCCATTGCCAGTTCCATTCCCATACGGGTATCTGTGGCATCCTTCTCCGGTTTGTATTCCCGGATGGGGATTTCCTTCCGGCTTCTGTACCAGTTGATCACCTCCGGACTGATACTGTCAAAATCGCCCAGGATATACTGGGGAACGATCCGGTTCCTGTAACAGAATTCCAGCCCTCTGTCAATGCCGATGATGCAGTCCGGGCCGATGTTCTCTATGCAGCCGAGTACAAACGTGTCATCCATATGCCCGCCGCACAAAAGTATTGTGTCCATATTTCCTGTCCCTCTCTCAGAACGTGTTTATTACTGCCTGTTCCTGAATTCTTCTATATGATTGGTCAGAACCTTGATATTTGCCTCAATATCCCCGCCGAACACGGCTGAGCCGGCTACCAGAATATTGGCGCCTGCCTCCAGGACCCGGTCAATGGTGTTGGCGGAAATGCCTCCGTCCACTTCAATATCCGTATCCAGACCTCTCTCATCCAGCATTCTCCTCAGTCTTCTGATCTTGTCACCGGAGTAGGGAATGTATTTCTGTCCGCCAAACCCAGGATTCACAGTCATAAGAAGGACCATGTCCACCAGCTCCAGCACCTGCTCCACCATCACAAGGGGTGTTGCAGGATTCAGGGCAACACCTGCCTTCATACCAGCCTCCCGGATACAGTTAAGCGTCCTGTCCAGATGAGTACATGCCTCGGCATGTACAGTGAGCATATCTGCACCTGCCTTTTTGAAGTCCTCAATATAACGCTCCGGGTCCTGCACCATCAGATGGACATCAAAGAACATACTGCTCTTTTTTCTGATGGATGTGATGACAGGCATTCCCAGGGAAATACTGGGCACAAAGCTGCCGTCCATCACATCAATGTGCAGCCATTTTACCCCGGCCTGCTCCACCCTGCTTATCTGTTCCCCCAGACACGCAAAATCCGCTGCCAGAATGGACGGTGATAGTTCATATCTCATCTCAATACCTCCTCTTGTCTGCAAGCTCCCGGTAAAGCTCCAGATAACTTTCATATCGTTCTTTCGGGATTTCTCCCGCCTCAAGTGCTGCTTTTACGCTGCATCCGGGTTCATGGGTATGGGTGCAGCCCTGGAACCGGCAGGTTCCCTCGTATTTTATAAATTCCCGGAAATAATGGCGCAGCTCTTCCTTATCCATATCTTCCACATAAAAAGAAGTAAATCCCGGCGTATCCAGAAGGTACGTGTCAGGCTCCACCTCAATGATCTGGGAATGTCTTGTAGTATGGCGTCCTCTTCCCAGCTTTTTACTGATCTCTCCTGTCTCCATCACCACTTCCTGCTGCAGAAGATTGGTGAGAGAGGATTTCCCCACTCCGGAAGGACCCGCCACGGTCGTGGTCTTTCCTCTCAGGATATTTCTGAGCGCCTCCGTGCCTTCCCCCTGGGCGGCACTTGTGAGCAGAACCTGATAACCACAGGAAGTATAGATTTCCTGCATCCTGCCTGCTTCCTCAGCGTCAGCCAGGTCCTGCTTGTTAAAACAGATGACCACGGGAATCTCCTGACGTTCCATAATAACCAAAAAGCGGTCCAGCAAAGAGAAATTGGGTTTCGGCTCCCTGGCGGCAAATATCACCAGCGCCTGATCCACATTGGCAACTGCCGGGCGGATCAACTCATTCTTTCTGGGAAGGATATCCACCACATTTCCCAGCTTTTCCTCTTCATTCAGGACCTCAATCTCCACATTGTCACCCACAAGGGGTTTTATTTTTTCTTTTCGGAATATTCCTTTTGCCTTACATTCATAAATTCCGGATTCTGCTACTTTTACGTAGTAGAATCCGGAAATTCCTTTGATAATCTTTCCCTGCATTAATCTACCTTCTGGAATGTTACATCGTACTGGTCGATGATCTGATAGCTGTCACCAATCCACTCATAGAGGCCTACCGTGCCGGTTGCGATTCCCGGACGTCCCGTCAGGTCGCTGATAGACAGCGGGAACTCCGGATTTTCCACTTCCATGGACTGGTCAGAGTAGGTATTCCCCTGGTCATCTGTCTGGACCAGCTCTATTTTGACTTTACCGCCTTGGTAGCTTGCCGGCTGTCCAAGCGCCTGGCCTTCTGCTTTCCAGGTCCCACCTTCATCTGCAGGTGTTTCACCGGCGGCATCTTGGCTTCTCACATATATGGTGACTGTTGTACCTGAGTCCACTCTTGTTCCCGCAGCAATACTCTGGTCATATACTTCACCTACGTCCACAGTCTGGTCAGAACCGGTCTGTACTACAGGTACGAGACCTGCCTCTGAGATTGCACTTTTAGCATCTTCCTCTGCCCATCCGCGCACATCCGGTACCCTTGCAGCCGTATCCCCTTCACCGGTACTGATGGTCAGGGTGACTGTGGTGCCTGTCTTTACAGATGTTCCTGCAGCAGGATCTGTGGATATGACATTTCCAATGCTCACAGAACTGCTGTTTGCCTTGCTGATCTGTGTCAGCAGTCCCAGTTCCTTTAACGTTGCCTCTGCGGAGGTCTGGGTCTCATTTTCCAGGTCAGGGATTTCCACCTCCTGGGTTCCTGTGCTGATATAGCATACGATTTCTGTATGAGGATCCACTTTTGATCCGGCCTCTGTCTCCTGGCGGACGATCTTACCTGCTTCCACAGTATCGGACGGCTCCTCGCCGCCTTTTTTGTAACCAAGCTTCAGGTTATTGAGGGCTGTCCGCGCCTCATCCGGGGTGCTGCCGGTCAGGTCAGGAACCTCCACTTTTTCGGTGCTTTCTTTATCTGTGCCGCCTGTATTTTCAACTTTTTTATCATTGTCTTTATCTTTATTGTTAAACTTCAGCCCGCCCGATGCGAACACAATGAAGTAAACCAGAATACAGATGATAATAGCTCCCACGATCAGTCCGCCGATGGTCATTGCCTTCTCCAGCTTTGTGCTGATTCCTTTGCCGTTATCATCATCCTCATCCTCGTCATCATCGTCGTCATCATAACCGTAGTCGTCATCATCCTCATCCTCGTCATTGTAGCGGCTGGAATTGGAACCGGACGGCGCATAGGCCGCATTCTTGATCTCTTTCATCTCATCCGGTGAAATGACCACAGTCTGTGCGTGATTGCTCAGAGGCGCCAGATTGACAAAGCTTCCGTTGGGATCGATCAGGGAATGCTTCAGGTCGTTGATCAGCTCCGCAAGGGTGCTGTAACGTCTGTCCGGGCTTTTCTGTGTACATTTCAGAATGATCTCCTCCAGGCTGTGGGGAAGCTCCGGCACAAACTCAGACGGAGGAAGCATCTCATCCTGCAGATGTTTGATGGCAATTGCCACTGTGGTATCCCCGTCAAAGGGAACCTTGCCTGTCACCATCTCATACATGGTGATGCCCAGGGAATAGATGTCACTCTTGTAATCACTGTAGCCGCCGCGCACCTGCTCCGGTGAACTGTAATGTACAGAACCCATGGCGTTGGTGCTGATGGTATTGGAGGACGCTGCCCTGGCAATACCAAAGTCTGTGACCTTTACCTTGCCGTCCGTAGAAATAATGATGTTCTGGGGCTTGATATCCCGGTGCACGATATTTCTGTTGTGAGCAGCTTCCAGTCCCATTGCCACCTGAATGGCGATGCTGGTTGCCTCTTTTACAGTCAGTTTTCCTTTTTTGGAGATGTATTCTTTTAATGTAATGCCTTCCACCAGTTCCATAACAATGTAGTTAATTCCCTGGTCCTCTCCTACGTCAAATACATTTACAATATTGGGATGGGCGAGACCTGCAGCAGCCTGCGCCTCCCTCTGAAACTTTTTAATGAAGTTCGTGTCAGCGCTGAACTCCGGCTTCAGAACTTTCATGGCCACAAAACGGTTTAATTTATGATCCTTTGCCTTGTAGACATCGGCCATACCGCCGGAGCCTACTCTGCCGGCAATCTCATACCGCTCTCCTACGATAACTCCCACATTTAACATACTTCCACCTCTTTTGTTTCTGGTTCTACCAGAACTACTGCTATATTATCTCTGCCTCCGTTGTCGTTTGCCATGGAAACAAGCCTGCGGCCAGTCTCCTCCAGCGTTTCGCTGGTCCGTATCACCTGCCTGATATCCTCGTCCGGCACCATATTGGAAAGGCCGTCTGAGCACAGCAGCAAAATATCACCCGGAGTAAGACGAATGTCAAAGAAATCCACATCCACATCTCTTCCTGCTCCAAGTGCCCTGGTAATAATATTTTTATCCGGGTGATTTCTTGCATCATCCCTGGATATCTCTCCCATGCGGACCATCTCCTCCACAAGGGAATGGTCTTTGGTAATCTGCGATATCTTATTTTCATCAACCAGATACAGCCTGCTGTCTCCCACGTTGGCCACATATGCATAATGTCCTACAATGGTCACCAGCACCATGGTGGTACCCATACCGCTCATAGTCTCATTGTCCGATGCTTCTCTAAGAAGCTGGGTGTTGGCATTCTCAATAGCAGCCCGTATGATCTTCACCGGATTGCTGTTCTCATCTTCCCGGATGGTAGAGAGCAGAACCTCTACCGCATAACTGGAAGCGAAATCTCCTGCCTTGTGTCCGCCCATGCCGTCCGCAACTACGAAGAGGTTTGGCAGATTGCCCACAGGGGTCTCAGACGTGAATACGAAATCCTGATTCACTGTCCGCTTCTGTCCCACATCCGTGATAGAATATGACTTCATCCTACGAATCCTCTTTCTTATCGATATAACTTTTTCTTAATTGTCCACAGGCCCCATCGATATCCCGGCCCATTTCTCTTCTAATAGTAACATTAATTTGGTATTTTTCAAGTTTATTTTGAAAATTCCCGATAACTTTTTTATCAGAACGGACGTAACTGCGCTCTTTTATGGGGTTCACAGGTATGAGATTCACATGACAGTTCAGGCCTTTGAGCAGCTGTGCCAGGCGCCTTGCATCCTCCTGGGAATCGTTCTCGCCGCCCACCAAAGCGTATTCAAATGTGATGCGCCGCCCGGTCTTTTCATAGTAATTCCTGCAGGCGTTCAGCACCTGTGTGATGGTATATTTTTTAGCGATGGGCATAAGAGCTTCCCGCTTCTCCTGGCTGGACGCGTGGAGCGATAAAGCCAGTGTGATCTGCAGCTTTTCATCTGCCAGCGCCTCCATCTTGGGTACGAGCCCGCAGGTGGAGACTGTAATGTTTCTCTGACTGATATGAAGACCGTTTTCATCGCTTATCATATGTATAAAGCGAAGCAGGGTATCATAATTGTCAAGAGGTTCACCGGTACCCATGACCACCACATTGGATACCCGCTCGCCGCTGGTTTCCTGAATCCGGTATACCTGCTCCAGCATCTCTGCAGGCGTCAGGTTCCTGGTCCATCCGCCTATGGTGGAGGCACAGAATCTGCAGCCCATCTTACACCCCACCTGTGAGGAGATACATACACTGTTCCCATGCTTATACCGCATGAGCACACTTTCCACCACATTGCCGTCATGGAGGGCAAAAAGGTATTTCTGTGTGCCGTCTATCTTAGATGTCTGCACATCCAGAGCCGTAAGCGTGGTGAGAATACAGGACTCCTTTAATTTCCCGCGGAACGTCATGGAAAGGTTTGTCATCTCCTCAAAGCTCTTGGCCAGTTTTACATGCATCCACTCATAGAGCTGTTTTGCCCGGAATGGTTTTTCTCCCAGAGCTTCCACAGTCTTTTTCAGTTCTTCCAGGGACTGAGACTTTATATCTGTTGGTTCCATTCTACTCTATCCTTCTAAGCCTTGCCAAAAAGAATCCGTCACACTTATGGACTCCCGGCAGAAGCTGTAAATATCCTTGTTTTGTAGTTTCGCTTCTCAATTCCTCGCAGAGAAAATCATCGATACTCTCCAGTTTATACGGGTACTCCCTGGTAAACCAGAGCACATTTTCCAGATTCTCCTCCCTGCATACTGTGCAGGTGCTGTACAGAAGTATACCGCCGGGTTTTACATAGCAGGCTGCCTGTTCCAGAATCTTCCGCTGAAGCTCCACAAGCTCCTCCTGCTTTCCCGGCGTGATCTTGTACTTGATATCCGTCTTTTTTCCCATAACACCCAGACCTGAACACGGAACATCTGCCAGGACAAGGTCAGCTTTTTCCACAGACTCATGGTCAAACACGGTAGCGTCGTGTACGGAGACACTGATGTTAGCCATGCCCATACGCTCCACGTTTTCACGGATCAGGTCCGCTTTCTTCTCACTTACATCCCTGGAATCCACCATACCGGTTCCCCGCATTTTATCTGCCACGCAGAGGGACTTTCCTCCAGGAGCTGCACAAAGGTCAATGACAAAGCTGCCTTTCTGCGGATTGGCTGCCTCACCGGCCAGCATGGAGCTTACATCCTGCACCTGGATATTTCCCATGCGGAAGGCAGTCAGCGCAGGCAGATAATCATAACCGCTCAAATAATAGGCATTGTCTGCATAGGGCGCTTTCTCCACCTTCACGCCCTCTTTTTTAAGGCTCTGTATCACCTGCTCCCGGTCCGTGAGATATTCTTTTATACGGACGGTCACCGGGCGTTCTTCCATAGAGGCCTGAAGCATTTTCTCCGTATTCTCAAACCCGAACTGGTCCATAAAACGAACGACCAGCCACACAGGCATGGAGTAGGTCACGGAAAGGTACTCCACCTTATTCTCCCTGCCCGGAAAGGGGATTTTTTTGTAATCTCTGGCAATTCCCCTGAGAACTCCGTTCACAAATCCTGTCAGATTGTAAAATCCCTTTTTTCTTGCCAGCTTAACCGCCTCGTTGCATACCGCGCTGTCCGGAACGTTGTCCATATAAATAAGCTGGTATACACTGCTTCGCAGAAGCTCCCGGATCAGAGGTTTCATCTTCTCCACCTTCACTTTTGAGAAGTAATTGATGATATAATCAATCCGTATCTGGTTCTCCTGGGTTCCCTCACATACTCTGGTGATGAATGCCCGTTCTGTCTTCTCCAGATACTGGTATTTATCCAGCGTGCCGCGTATGGCAATGTGACTGTACTGCCCCTCTTTGTTTATTTCTAATAGTATTCCTAAGATTAACTCCCTTATATTCACTCTGCCTGTCATTTGTTTTCCTCTTTACTCCCCAAGGATACATCCTTTATCTACTGTATATCCCCGCAGAAAAGCTGCGGTATCCATTCTTTTCTTTCCTTCCAGCTGCAGCTCCTGAATGAGCAGAAGCCCATCTCCTGTTTTTACCAGCAGCCCCTCTTTCCCGGCCTCCAGAATTTCTCCCGGAACGCCATTGCCTGCCTCGTGGACTACAGAAGCGGTCCACAGCTTCATGTTTTTACCGTTCACGGATGTGTATGCGCTGGGCCATGGATTCAATCCGCGGATGAGCTGCTCAATCTCTTTTGCCGGGCGCTCCCAGTTGATCTTTCCCATCTTCTTGTCAATCATGGAAGCATAAGCCGTGGTACTTTGTTCCGGCTGCTTTTCAAAGACGGCAGTGCCATTTTCCAGTTTAACCAGCACCTCTGCACAGAGTGCGGCACCTGCTTTGCTTAACTTGTCAAACAGACTGCCGCCGGTCTCCTTTTCCTCCAGAGGGACTACCACTTTATCTATCATATCACCGGTGTCCAGGCCTTCACTCATACGCATGATCGTGACGCCTGATTCTTTGTCCCCATTGATGACAGCCCACTGAATAGGCGCTGCCCCCCGGTAAGCGGGTAAAAGAGAGGCATGCACATTGATGCAGCCATATCTGGGCATATCCAGAATTTCCTTTGAGATGATCTGCCCGAAAGCAGCCACCACGATCACATCCGGTGCGATCGTCCTGAGGGTTTCCACAAACTCCGGGTCCCGTACCTTTTTCGGCTGAAATACAGGGATCTGATGGGCAAGGGCTACCTCCTTCACCGGAGTGGGCATCAGGCTTTTTCCTCTGCCCTTGGGCTTATCCGGCTGTGTTACCACGGCTGCCACCTCATGACCGGCTGCAATCAGGGTTTCCAGCGTACCCACGGCAAAATCCGGGGTACCCATAAAGACTACTCTCATTCTTCATCCTCCTCATAGCTGTTCCTGCGAAGCTCGCCCTCCACCAGTTCTGTATACATTTTTCCCTGGAGATGGTCTGTCTCATGGCAGATGGCCCTTGCCAGCAGCTCTGTTCCCTCCAGTTCATATTCTTCCATATCCTCATTGAGCGCTCTCACCTTCACGTAATTGGGGCGTGTCACAGTACCTGACATTCCCGGAAGGCTCAGACAGCCCTCGTCCCCGGTCTGGGTGCCGGATGTCTCAATGATCTCGGGATTGATCAGCACGTGAGGGTCCTCCCCTGTGGTGTCGATCACCACGATCTGTTTCAGCACGCCCACCTGGGGAGCTGCCAGGCCCACTCCATAGGCGTCATACATAGTCTCAAACATATCTTCAATGAGTTCTTTCAGCTTTGGTGTCATAGCCTCCACTTTTCTGCATTTCTTTGTCAGTATACTGTCTCCCTGTGTTCTGATATTTCTCAGTGCCATATCTCTTTTTTCTCCTTTTCATTCTGACTGATCATATATTAAAATCAAACTGGATAAACATTTTGTCAAATCCCTTATTTACCGCAATATACCGTTCCAGACAGTCCTTGATCTGTACCAGAGTCCTGCGGTTTCGGTGTCTCATATAGAGCACCATCTTATACATATCCTGGACCTTTGACACGCTCTCAGGCGCCGGTCCGATGAGGATCAGATCCTCTCCGGGATATATCTTCTCTATATATTTTTTACAATAAGAAAGCCCCTGATACAAAAGATTTTCATCTGCGCAGGCGCCCCGCACAGCCGCCATGGCTCTTGCGGGGGGATAGCCCATGAGCATCCGGTAGGAGATCTCCTCTCTGTAAAATCCGGGATAGTCCTGTCCGGCTGACGCCCGGATACTGTAGTGCTCCGGCTGGTATGTCTGTATCACTGCTTCTCCGGGCTTTCTTCCTCTTCCCGCACGGCCCACAGCCTGGGTCAGGATCTGGAAAGTTCTCTCTCCTGCCCGGAAGTCCTCCCCATTTAGGGAAAGATCCGCTGCAAGAACCCCCACAAGAGTCACATCCGGAAAATCGTGGCCCTTTATGATCATCTGGGTACCCACCAGCACATCTGCCTCTTTTCTGGCAAAAGCGGCCAGTATCTTCTCATGGTCGTCCTTCTTTCTCGTGGTATCCGCGTCCATTCTGAGCACCCGGGCCTGTGGGAACAGACGGTGTACCATCTCCTCGATCTGCTGAGTCCCCGCCTTGAAGCCTCCGATAAAAGGAGAACCGCAGGAGGGACATTTCTGCACATCCGGGATGGTGTAGCCGCAGTAATGGCAGATCAATTTTCCGTTTCTGTGGGAAGTCAGTGAGACATCACAGTGAGGGCATTTCATCACGTGCCCGCAGGAACGGCAGCTTACAAAACCGGTATATCCCCTGCGGTTCAAAAACAGGATCACCTGTTCCTTTTTCTCCAGCCTCTCCCTGATCTTTTCCTGGAGAAGTGTGCTGAAGATGGAACGGTTCCCTGCCTTCAGCTCCTCCTTCAGATCCACAGTGTACACTTTTGGCAGCGCCCGGTTTTCATACCTGCTGTCCAGGGTCAGAAGCTGGTAGGAACCGTTCATACCTTTCTCATAGCTCTCCAGAGAAGGGGTGGCGGAACCCATGACAATCCTGGCATTTTCCACCTGTCCTCTTTGGACTGCCACTTCCCTGGCATGGTAGCAGGGTGTCTTCTCACTTTTATAGGAAGACTCATGCTCTTCGTCAATGACAATCAGCCCCAGGTTCGGAAATGGGGTAAACAGGGCCGAGCGCGGCCCCACCACAACAGAAATCTCTCCCTTTCTGGCCAGCTCAAACTGGTCAAAACGCTCTCCGGCTGACAGGCGGGAATGCATAAAAGAGACACCCGAACCGAATCTCCGGCTGAAACGTTCCACCGTCTGATAGGTAAGGGCAATCTCCGGGATAAGGACAATGACCTGCTGTCCTTTTGCAAGGACCTCCTCGATCAGTTCCATATAGACTTCCGTCTTGCCGCTGCCTGTGACACCGTAGAGCAGTGTGGGACGCGGTGTCTCTGATTTCCACTCATCCAGAATCTGATCCACCGCTTCTCTCTGGCAGGCGTTCAACTCTTTTTTGATGATATCCTGCTGTTCTGTATGCACCGGATTTCTCCAGATCCGCTCACTCTCCACGGAAATCATTCCCTTTTCTTCCAGGCCGCGGATCACAGAAGGGGAGGCCTTCCACACACTCACCGCCTGTTCATAGGGCATAGGAGACTGTTCGAGAAGACCTGTCATGAGACGTGCTTTTGCTATAAAATGCTTTTTTTCACACGCCTCCAAAAACAGTCGTGCCTCCCCGGGGGAAGCCTTCAGTACCAGAAGTTTCTTCTCCTGTTTTTTCTTTTTCTCCTTAACCGGAAGCACCGTTTTAAGGGCCTGGTTCATGGTGGAGCCATAATTTTTGGCGATCCATGATGCCAGGGATATGAGCCGGGATTCAATGGGAATCCCCTGGCTCTCAGGCCCCAGGATCTGTTTCATCCTGGAAGCCTCCACCTTGGGCTGTCCGGTTATGTCTATGACATAGCCGGTAATCTCCCTGCCGCCGTTTCCGAAAGGGACTCTTACCTTGGTTCCTATCTGAATGTCGTCCTGCAGATGTTCCGGAATCTCATACTGAAACGTCCGATCCAGCTTTTCCTGGGAGATATCCACTATGATATCTGCATATAATCTGCTCATATATCCACTCCGTATTCCGGCCGGCCCCTTCAGGCCTGCTCTGCCAGAATATCCCTGATCAAATCCCTCTCATCCATGGGATATTTCTTTCCTTTGATTTCCTGGTAATCCTCATGGCCTTTGCCTGCAAGCACAATGATATCACCCGGCTGTCCGTGACGGATCGCATAGGCAATGGCTTCTTTTCTGTCTGCAATCTCCACATAATGGCCCGCTGTTTTGCTGATCCCGATCTTAATGTCATCTATAATGGCCTGCGGCTCCTCATCCCTTGGGTTATCTGAGGTTATGATGGTCAGGTCAGCCAGACGGCCGGATACTTCCCCCATTTCATAACGACGGAGCTTGGAACGGTTTCCGCCGCATCCGAACAGACATACGAGGCGCGCAGGCTCATACTCCCGCAGGGTGGTCAGCAGGCTCTCCAGACTCATAGCATTATGGGCATAATCAATCATAAGGGTAAAGTCATCGGAGACTTTGACCATCTCAATCCTTCCCTTTACCTTAGCCGCTTTCAGGGCTTTCTGGATATTTTCCACACTGACTCCGAAATGACGGCAGATGGCAATGGCCGTCAGGGAATTGTACACGCTGAATTTGCCGGGAAGGTCAATCTCCACCGGAAAATTCATGAGCCCTTCTGCCTGATAGGCAATGCCCAGCGTGCCCTTTCCTGTGACCAGGTGCAGGTCTTTTGCCCGCAGGTCAGCCTTCTCACTGAATCCAAAGGTTTCCAGACTGCAGGTATGGCCCTCCAGTACCTTTTCCAGATGTTCATCATCCGCATTCACAATGCCGACTCTGCACTGTTTGAACAGCATGCCCTTGCAGTGCATATAATCTTCAAAGTCTTTGTGCTCATTCGGGCCGATGTGGTCCGGTTCAATATTGGTGAAGATTCCCAGGTCAAACAGAAAGCCCGCGGTTCTGTGGAGCATCAGGCCCTGGGAGGAAACTTCCATGACCACGCTGTCGCATCCGGCCTCCACCATCTCTGCAAAATATTGCTGTACCACATAGGATTCCGGAGTCGTATTGGCTGCCGGGATGACTTTGTCACCGATAATGGCTTCAATCGTGCCGATCAGACCCACTTTGTGGCCTGCATTTTCCAGAATGGATTTTACAAGGTAGGTGGTTGTGGTCTTTCCCTTTGTTCCTGTGATGCCGATGACTTTAAGCTTCTCGGCCGGGTGCCCGAACCATGCCGCAGAGATGCAGGCCATGGCATACCGGCTGTCCGGCACTTTGATCACAGTCACGTGCTCCGGTACAGCCACATGGTCCTGTACGACCAGAACAGAGGCGCCCTTTGCAGCAACGTCCTCCGCGTATTTGTGTCCGTCGGACACGGCGCCTTTGATACAAATAAAAAGAGAGTCTTTATCCGCTTTTCTGGAATCAAAGACTACACTCCTCACTTCTGTGTCCAGGCTTCCCTGTACACATATATATTCAAGGTTTTGTAAAAGTTCAGTCAGTCTCATTCTCAATCTGTCCCCTTTCATAATTGTTCAATCAGATCTGCGTAATTTACTGCGCTGATTGTATATAAGAGCAGCCGCAGCAGGTATTTGCCCCATCGCAAAGCGATTTTAGACGGGCTGATATCTGTAATGATTCAGACAGATGAATCGTCTGCCCTTTTCATGGATACCGGAAGCAGGTATGCTGCTGCCGGGAATGGTGAGGTGTACGGGGTGCCCTTTGGAATATAGAATAACATAGGGGTTGTTGTGGAGGCAAGGGTTTTGTGGAAAATGGGTGGGTGGGGGAAGTAAAGTCTTGTGGCTGGGGGACGGGATGAGGGGAGGGGAGGCGT
>ERZ507070.129-NODE-129-length-66081-cov-7.22767_pt1 | contig 66081 bp, 70 predicted proteins | sample MGYA00512865_ERZ507070 | MGnify/ENA metagenome assembly ERZ507070
TTCGTTTCCAGTATTTATCATCCTGGTTAGTCTGGTCCATACCGTACCCACAACGGATAATTACACCGTCTATATGTTTTCTGGCCTCATCCCAGTCAATCCTTCCATTATGTTCTGATACATCAATAATTTTTAAAGTTTTCATATAACTTCCTTTCTCCGCCGGTTGCGCCGGCGCAAAATAAAAGAGAGCGATCACTCGCCCTCTGAATCCTTGTCCCTTAACTGTAGTAATACCTCTTTTAATTTATCTGGTACCGGTGTAAACTCCGCTGCATTTTCCAGCAGGCTTAATGCCTCATTGGCAATATAAAACATGATTACAACCTCCCGGAGCGGCACCTTGCCTCCCATAAGCCCCTGGATTGCATAGGACACGGCAATCACAATAAACATGACTATCTTTTTGAGCAGCCCTTTAAAGCCAATCTCAGATGACAACTGCTTGTTGTAGACGGCCTTGATCCAGCCAGTTATGTAGTCCAATACTGCCAGACATACAATTGTCTTCAGCAGCGCGTCCCATCCACCCAGCCAGTAGGCCAGGAACCCTCCAATAACACCACCAATAACACTAATCCAGTTAAATAATTTCTCCATTCTCTTCATTTCCTCATCTCTTTCTATATTTTTGCAGTAATATAAGACCGTTTTCGGTCCTGCTCTGATCTCGTTATGTTTATCCACGTCATCTGCATCGGCATATGGCCTGCAGTAGTATTCTGTCAGGTCTAACTCCTCCTCGATCTGGGACAGAGTTTTATTTCCCTGACCCCTGATAAGGAGTCTCAGGTCTGTAATGTGAGACCAGAGCCTGGTGATGATACTTAGTTTCGTCATCATTCCTTAACCAGTTCCTCCATGCCGGAGTCCGCCAGAATCTCTTTTACTTTTTCTTTCAGCAGACGTGGAACCTGCTCATAAGTTTTCTTTCCCAGCATGATCTGCTGTGCCCATAACATTGCCATCATTTCTTTACCATCCTTTCCTGTTATCATAATCATGAGATTGGTTAATAAGTTACACATAGACCGCCTCCGACATTTCCAGCAGGCACTCTGTCAGCATCTGGATTGTTTTCGCTTGGCTCTTTACCTGCTCTTCCAAGCTTTGCGGCTGATCTGGAACGTATTCCAGATAGTGTTCCGGGTTTGCTTCAACTATTTCCCGGCTTATGTTCTCAGCTTTTTCCCTAAACTGGCGGAAATCATATTCCCAGTAGGCGTCCTTGGTTGTGTGCGTCTCTCCAAACTCGTCCACCTGGGAACTTTCATCAGTTACCTCCTGACCGTTAAGACAGATCGTCACATCTACCATACCCTGATCAAGCGGCTGCCAGCGTACTGCCGGCTGTTCTGTTGTGAATCTTGCTTTCAATGCTTACCCTCCTTTTTGCGTATTTCATCAGCTGCTCTATTCCATACTTCTTTTTGAAGTTTGTGGAATCTGAATGTTTAAACCATCCGAAATATGAAATGCAGCGGTATGCCAGATCCAGTGCTATCTCCATGCGTCGCTGCACCTGTTTCCGCAATCTCAGATATGCCCGTCTTGCACGTAGGAAAATGCTCCGGCGGACTTCTGCGCGGTCCCTATAAATCTTGTAGCCCATCATATCAATGCAGTCTCCGTGATGCTTTCCGTCTTTTCCTATATAATCAACCTGGAACAGTTTCCAGTTCGGTTTTATCTCCAGGTCCAGCTCCTCTCTGAAAAATTGAATCATCATGAGCATGGCCTTTTTGACGTCTGCCTTTCGTGGCCCCAGGATCAGGATATCATCCATATAAAAGATAATTTTATAGAACAGTCTTGTCCGTTTCTCCTGTCCACGCCGTTTCTGCACCTTAAAGAGTTTCTGTTGTGCGTATTGATAGGCAAAACTGAGGTAATAATTGCATAGCCACTGGCTCAGGTATGAACCAATGGACAGCCCCTGCTTGTATGAGCCGATCAGCGTCTCCACTAAATAAAGCAGGTCATCATTTTTGACCTGCTTTCTCAGAAACCTCATGAGTTTTCTTGTGTTAATGGACGGATAACAGTGCCGCACATCAGCCTTGGCTCCTGCCCTCGTTTTGTCCGGATTCTTCCGGATCCATCTCTCTATTGCATTCTTGCCATACACCTGACCGCGGCCAGGAATACTGGCACATTGGTATTTACCAATCTTTCTGTTGAATAGTTCCATGAGAGCATTGACCGCCACATAGTCATATACTTGCTGCTTGACGCTCTCCACACCTATCTCCCTGAGCTTTCCGGAGTTTCCGTCATATCTCATGGAGTAGTGTATTTCCGGGAAATGAACGTCACGCTCCTTGATTTCCCTTGCCAGATCTTCCGCTGCTCTTTCCAGCAACGGATCCACATTGCTCCTATTCTCCTGGATCAGTCTGCTCGCAGCCCTGACAGACAGAGACTGACCGGTTTGATATCCGGCCAGGAATCCCGCCACGTCACGCCGTTTCCACTTGTCAGAGAAACATTCCAGCATACATGCCATGATCCAGTCTTTATCCAGTCGTATATTTTTACAGTATCGTTTCAACTGTGAGTCCTCGTTTCTTAATAAAGCGGTTTTCGGTTTTTCTACTCACCCCACCCATGACCTACTGTGCCATGAGTCCGTGTGCCAGGCATCTTTGTTCCCGAACACACGGTTTGGCTTCAATCAAATTTTGGGAAATGCCCCACGCACCATCTCTGGTGGCTCCGTCCCTGCGGAGCGAAATGTAACGCTATCAATCATTTTTTTCAAGAAAATCCGGAGACGATATTCCAGTTCGCATTCGACCAGCCATTGTTCGCATTGAGAATCCAGAGGCCGGCATGCGCGCCATCGTTCAAATAGCCCAGCGCAAGCCACAAGGAAAACCGCCAAATCAGCGTTACAAGTCCGTTATTTATATTTTAAGAGGGGAAAGCCCCTCTGTCAGGCTGCCGCCTGCCATTCACCCCTGGTGCCATTTGGAGAAACGCCGGAGACGATATACCAGGACGCATTCGACCAGCCAGCGGACGCATAGAGAAACCAGAGGCCGGCAAGCGCGCCAGCGTGCAAAGAGCCCAGCGCAAGCCACTCTCTCTGTCCAGATGTTATTGTATCCGTGTAGAGTCCGTCTGCAAATCCCGTTGTTGAGCCTGCGGCAACCCCAGTAGGTATCATGACGCACAGGTCCATGTCCGTTGTCTCCTCGGAGATATACTTCCAGCTTGCCGCTGTATATGCCACCTGCGCCGCTGCTTTCCGGTAATTTGTCCGGATTGTTGCAATGTCGCTGGACAGCGTGCTAGCATCCTGGCACACATACACATCTCTGGCCGGGTTCTCGTCTGCTCCTGCCACAATATCCATGACCGCATTCCCCAGCACCTCATAGGCTCCTATGCAAGTTTCAATCCCCTGGATCTTGTACGGGTTCTTTCCATTGGTGTTGCTGTTTGGAGATCCGTCTGAACCGGCCACCTCGTCCGTGGATCCTGTATGCCACGGCATGGTGCTGATACAGGTGGTGAGCGTTGTATCAAATGCTTCCGGAGCATCTACATAGATTGCAGCGTTTGTGTCATCCACGTCCTCAATTTTCGTAATCTGCACGCTGTACGCCAGGTTGTGCATATATTCATAGTATCTGTCTTTGTTTGTCTCTGCTCCAATCTCTCCAATGGAAACATAGGAGCCGACCACATAATTTGCCGCCTGTGCTTTTGTAAGCATCACCCTCATGACTCCTGTTTCTTCCACCAGGTTCATATTCTGGAAACTGTATGAGGTGCATCCGGCCATGATGCTCTGGCTGTGTGTGGTTGCGTATCTTATGATCATCATCAGCTGACGATAGAACAAATCCCAACTTGTCGTTCCACAGTAGTGGCCGCCCAGCTTGTGCATATAGGTAATCATTCCTGCATAGCTGATCGGGTTCTTCGCCTGTGCGGCCTGGCATCCATTAGCCGGAGCCAGTCCCTTTGAGGAGTATGGCATTCCATCAATGTCCCCGGCCGCATATTTTGCGTGTATCATAAACGGACTGAGTGTTCCGTCCGGGTTAATGGACTCTTTCATAGGGCGCGGCGTGAGTTCTGTCTGGCTGTCAGAATAGTGATACAGCACTGCATCCGCCGTGTCCTCAATACCAAACCATGCGCTCATGGTTACCTCGCCCACTTGTACCTTGCCATACTTTGTAAATCCAGTCTGCCCCTCCAGGGCATCCACATGGTTGAATCCATTTTCATCTACGGAAAAATTGCAGGCGAAGTGATGGAACAGGCCGTACTGCTCATAATCATCCCGGCCTTTTGTTCTTCCCACAGATGGCTCACAGGCCATGTTTTCATTGGCGTTCATCTTTACGCCCACCGGACTGGTTGATGTTGCGTATTTATAGATTTTCGTGGTAAATACCAGCCCATTTCTGCGGAGGGCAAAATAATTGGAAAGAGCCTGCTCCACTCCGCCACCCGCCTCTTTGATGGCATCAATCTGGGCTCTCCCAATCGTCTCTATATTTTTGACCGACTCTGCCGCGGCTGTCTGGACGTTATGTACCTGTGCCTTTGCCTCATTCAGCGTCTTGATTGCATCCTGTCCCAGCGCTTCAAACATTCCTTCCAACACCGTTGATTCATTTTCACTGGGTATTCCATCACCGCTTACACTTTTATATACATAGAGATTAAAAGAAAATGAGGATACTACATCCTCACCACTCACAAACTCTATCATACATATAGCACTTCCAAACTCCGCAAGTGTCTGATTAGTTAAAGGTACGAATACAACCTTGTCTACAATCCGACAGTCATTATACACGACCTTTTTTGACGGCTTAACCACCCATACGCGTGCTGATACACCTTCTGGTATTTCCCAGTCAATTACTGTACACTCTATTTCCCTTCCAGTATCTCCCTGCATTGCGTAAACGATAGGAGTGATCCGCTTATGCAAGACACTAATCTCAATCTTTTTTACTGCTTTCATGCATTACCTCCCAAAATATATGCGTCCACGTCAAGTGCCTATAGCAATCCATACCAATATTGTTTCTGTCGTATTCGTTCTCGTGACGTATGCGTCAAATCCAGATTTTGTATTATTAGAGGCGCCAACGCCCAGGACATTTGTGCCTGGGACGGACGTAACCGGAGTGACTGTGACATATGGCTGGCTTTTAAATGGTTTCGGAAAATCCACATGCGCCATTGTGGGTTTGTTGGCTACCGGAACAATACTCACCCTGCCCCCTTGGATCGTAAAACCTCCCAGCTCATCTTTTATCAGTTCCTTTATCACAGACCACTTTATCTTTTCTGAATCCTTACTCAGAGTCCTTATATAATCGTCATCCGCTAACGCAGTTGCTTCTTCGAGTTCCATTTCAGGTGTCATTGGTGTATTTACTTCCATATCAATCAGCTCCCAGTTTGTTTTTCTGGATATATTCCCGGATCGCATTGATATGCTCCGATAAAGTTTGGTCTACGGCGTAAAAGCTTTTCTTATTGTTATCACTGATGGGTTCTCCAGTGTCTTTATCTACCTCGTTGTAAGTGTAGGATATCCTGTCACTCCCCTCAATGTTCATGACCATAAAACTACTAAGTCGTTTCATAAAACAAGCCCTCCTGTTCTTCGATTATTTGTGCAACTTCCGCAGCGTATTCTTCCTCATAAACACCGAAAATTGCTTCTACATCATCTTCTTCAAAATCAGCATTTTCCAAACGCATGCATTCAAAATCTTTTTGTTTCGCCTTGATCTCCCAGGCAAATTTTAGGTTTTCTGTACCACGGGCAATAAAATAGGAAGGATGCTTCTCTCCTACCCAAATATCTCCCGGTCCTTCTTTTTGCAAAAACACCTGGTACTCAATGCCTGTTGCTACGGTCTCTGCAAACACATCGTCCAGGGAAACACAGCACTCCCCATTTTCATCTGTTACTCCCTCGCCCAAATCTCCAAACATCGGGGTCGCCATCTCATAGCAGTATTGCAGCCTCCGGGAATAATTTTCAGTTTCCACGATCCTGCTTTTTGTTCCTGACGCTGTAAAGGTACCTGTGACTTTTAGTGGGCCTTTTACATCCAGACGCGGTTTGATCTCAACGTGTCCTGTGTCATAACTGCTTCCGGTTGAGTATAATCCAATCTGGGCATACTTTGCCGAACTCGATCCTGACTCCGGATAAGCCGAAAGCTTCATGTATGTAGGATACATATTTATAACAGTTTTTGTATCTGCGCATTTTATATCCATTCTTTCTGAAGGCCCCTCTATATATCCCTTATTTGATGTATCTGCATGTATCTGGATCGCAGAACCTTCATATCCCTGTGGATATACTCTTAACCTCGAACCACTCGACGAAGAAGTCCCTGCTGGATATCCTACATCCGCAACTGTCTGTATGCTCTGCCCTGTGTCTGCGCTTACCATCTTACTGCAGGCCAGTACGTTATTGTCCAAGTCGAAGTAAACCCTGCCATTTTTCGATGCAATTTTACCGATCCGCATGTACGTTCCATTCATGTACATCTGGCCGCCGGACATAAAAATCCCCTGCAGCGATCCATTTTTCGTGAGCAGGTCAAAGATATCCTCGTGCGTCAGTGCATCCACATCGACCACAACTGCAATGCTCTGCATATCCAGCATCTGTGTTGTGCCGCCTGCGGCGTATAAAGTGCAACGCAGAGCTACAACATCCCTTGGGATCCCAATGGTTTTTCCACTTGCTGTAGATATTACCCCTCCTGCAGAAGTTGCAAGGGCAGAATACAGGCTGTGAGTGATACTGGGTTCATCCGCACTGGATGTATATACAGTTGTCCATGTTGCTCCATCCAACGATTCTTCAATCTTAAACCGTCCCGCATATTCCGTTCTGGCTGTGCCGGTCCCGTCGCGGTAATAGGCGCTCAGAGTAATGTAGTTTGGTGCAATCGAATTATCCTGGCTGCGTTTTGCTACCAAGGTGGATGCCTCCATAAAATATGTGCGGCCGGCAGCTCCCATATCTCCCTTATCCCCCTTGATAAGAGACCAGGTATAATCTGACGCATCCGTGCTTTCTGCTGCTGTGGTTTTGTTATAAGCCAATCCTATATAGGTTTTCCCCGATGGATCATCTGACATATTTGCGCCAGATGCAGATGTTGCATATTTTACCCATGTATATAACTGCTTTCCGTCTGCACCATTTTGCCCTGCGACTCCGGTATCACCTTTTTCACCTTTTATTTTCGACCATGTGTAGTCAGAGTAATTGCTGCTTTCTGTTGCAGTCTCTTTGTTATAAGCAAGACCAATATATGCTTTATCTGCCGGGTCATCACTCATGCCGCTTGTTGGGGTGTCTGCGTATTTCAGCCATGTGTAATACTGTTTTCCATCTGCTCCTTTCAGGCCCTGAATACCCTGGGGGCCTTGTATTTTAGTCCATACATAATCAGAAAACACCGTACTATCAGCCTGGACGAAATCTACATACTGCCCTATCCATTTGCCTGGCGTTTCTCCATTATCGGCAGTAAACGTGCTTCCGTCGTCAGAATACTTCATATGGAGGTATGAAGTCTTCCCGTCAATGCCGTTTTTGCCCGGAATTCCGTTTGTGCCATCTTTTCCGTCAGCACCCTCTATCTTCACCCAGCTATATGCTAACGGGTCCCTGGAATCTGTTTCTATAAAATCAACATATGTTCCAATATACGAATTTGGTTCCTTCGACATCTGTGACGATGCAGGATTGTCATTTGGAGCATACATCACATGGAAGTAGCTTGTTCTTCCATCCGTGCCATTACCACCGTCTTTCCCCGGGATCCCTTGTGCTCCCGGTTCTCCACCTCTCTGTTTTGCCATATTGAACCGTTTCGTGACGGTAAACAACCCCAGATACGCCGCTGTGATATCCACCCATCCGGTGTCTGCCGTTAGAGCTGTCACCGTATATATCTTTGTGGTGTTATCCCAGAATCCTGTTACTCCTGCGGATCTCTGTATTGTATATTGGCATAATGCAGTTACATCAATCTGCCCGTATAATACCTGGACAGTTGTTTGGACAATTGGGAAAGCGGCATAGTTTCCCTGATAGTCCGTGGGGATGCCCTGATATTCGTTTCCGAGTATCATCGTTATGTTTCGCACAGTCTCAAGCTTTTTATTGACATATTCCTCTATATTATCATCATCTACGAGAAAAGCTTCGGAAGAAAGCCTAAACTCTCCAGTATCAAGGTTCCAATAGTTCCGGCCTGTCTTATCAGACAGTAGACCGGTTATGATAGCATCTGCTACAATTCCTTTTGCTGTTATTGCAGTTCTCCAGTTCCAGTCCCTTCCGTCTGCGGTTCGCTCCGTAGCGATCTGTAAGCCCTGGCTGCCGAATATCATACAGCCGTATAATTCTGATTCTGGGTCGAGGTCGGATATTTCAAAGGCTCTGCCATTTACTTTTTTTGCAACAGTGCTCTGCAGCCGCAGTTGCGTATATACCGCATTCAGGATGCCGCGCACCCTTTCTGCCATTACCGTTTTTAACTTAGTGTCGAGAACAGATTCAATTGCTTTCTGCGTCTCAAACTCAGAATCAAAAGCGCTTTTTTGATAATCACCAAGAACAACCTCTAAGTTTCTTTTTTCAATACAATCGTATTTGATTGAGATAGCCCTCGCATTTGTCTCTATTCCAAGTTCTCTATGCTTACAATGTACTGTGTCTCCTAATCCTACTTTTTCCAGGACTTCATACTCTTTATATTCCTCTGTTCCTTCCAGGGATACCATATTCACATCATAAGATATTTTAGGCAGGTCTATTCCTTGTGCGAACAGCTCATTACACCTTGCAATTAATTTGTGCCACAGTTCTTCAAGCGTTAGACACCCCTCTTCGTCCTCACTCGCATCTTCAATCATCTTTACATCATCAAAGGAGAGTTCCTTTGTATATATCTTTGCGTATTTATTGATACGCGGAGAATCCACCCACGGCGAATCTCCTTCGAGTGTGTATCCGTTGTATGCAACCGGGATGATCCTGGTTACAACCTCGCTCATGTCTACACGTTCCTCTATCCCTTCCAGATTGTAACCGAATTCCGCCCGGACGCCGTAGTCTCCGCCAGCACGCTGATTAATGATCACCTGGTAATTGTCATAGAGGATCTCCCCACCCCACCGGTTTATAAAAGACTGGTCAATGTCTCCATTGATCGCTTCCATAAGATTCTTGCGCACGTAATATGCCGTGGATCCAGTGGTTATGTCAGATGTTCCCCTATACTTACTCGCGGCGCACATGATATCAAGCGCTTCCTGGCCGTTCTTACCGGTTGGCCTGACATCTAATAAAATATGATCATCCTTGGAATCAAAGAAAACAGGAAATGCATAAGCCGTTACTGTTTCATCATCCTTTTGTGTTTCGTAAATACGAAAAAGTTGCCTCTCCCCTATTGGCGTTGGCGCGGAGATAACAGCTTCTTTTATGATCATTTTAAATTTTCCGTCTTCATCTATCGGATGTTCCAATTCAAGATGCCATTCATCATTGAGTACCATTTCGCATTCGCAGGAGATCGGATCCAGTACCGCATCCCCGTTATGCTCATAGTCTGTATTGTCTGGCAGATATATCTGTATCATTATCGGCACCTCCAATTGGGGATTATCTTCAATTCAAATCCGTTTGTTATGGTTATGCTGTTTTTCCCTTTAAGCAAATACAGGTCATCATAATCACCTGTCACAGAGGTATTCATGATCGCGTTATCCAGCCTGTATGACAGCTTCCTTTCAGTATCTATGGTCAGATTCTGCCCCACATTCGCTGTCATTGTCTTACCGTTAACAGTAAGGGTACAGACTCCTTCTCCAGTAATTTTATAGACTGGATGGGACAGGAAGTAGCGGTTATATAATACCTGGTCAATATCCATTTCCGCTGTCCCTTCTAATAGGTATTGATAGCCTGAGCATATAAATTCAACCGATATCTGTCCCATTGTCCTTATAAATCTATCTGTAGATTTAATTTTAAGGTGTTTGACCTGGTAGAAATATTCTGGGTCGTCGCTTAATACAAGCCTGCCGCCTATACCATCGTACAGCCATTCTTTTGCGATACGATACTGTTCCATCCACAAATCTTTTTTTGCTTTAAAACCGAATGTGAAAGTTACCGGGATATCAGGCACAGTATCTTTTCTGTGGTAAAGGGTGCCGTCCCTGCCTGGCAGTTTTATTGCATCATAATCCGGTTCCGGCGCAGGGGGCGCAGGTCTTTCTTTTACCAGCAGCCCGATTGAGTCGCTGGTTACTTCATTCAATTCCACATAAAACATATCAATACCCCCTTGCTGCTGATTTCATCGTTGTCTTTCTTGTTGTACCGCTGTTCACAATCTGCGTAACATCTTTTTCAAATTGCCGTCTGGATGGATACAAAGCCGTGTCCTTTGCCGCTATCTCCCTTAGATATGGCAGATATTCTTTGAACAGCTCAAATGCTTCTGCGTCACCGGAATTCCCGTATACAGCATTGGTTCCCGCATCGCTTCTTCCTGTCAGGTTTGGCACTTCCATGCTCTCCGCGATTGTGGCCCGTACATCATCCATTTTATCCTCATAACCAATACCGAAACCTTCAGCAGTATATTCACCCAGCCGTTTAAATACTTTTGATGGGGAATTGATATCCAGTCTGTATTCTGCCTCTGCCACCGCATCCGCACACATCTGAGCTACCGCATCGATTACCTCCGATTCTCCGTCAGAGATACCGTTTGCCAGACCAATGGCTGTATTGTAACCATCCATATATAATGTCCATTCATCCAATTCGGATGCCTCATCTATTACAGACGATACGACGGATTCGATCGCTGTCTTAACATCGCTCTCTCTTGCGGATATACCCGCTTCCAAACCCCGAACTGCTACATTGGCTGGTACATAAAAGTTAGCATACGTGAGCGTTTCCTCTGTTTTCGATACCATATCGTCACAAAGAGATGAGACACGAGCCAGCACTGTGGGCGAACCACGCTCCACTCCCGTCCGAATCCCATCAACTACTGTATTGCCTACGTTGGTAAAATCAGCAGAGTTTAATGTACTCTGGGCAATATTTACGATCTGTTGTGACAACATCTGTATTGCCATAGTGGCTTGTGACTGGCTATTATTTATCCCCCCTGCAAGTCCGGATACAACATACTGGCCTATTTCGGCAAATACTTTTGATGGCGATTGAATACCATATGTAGACTTTGCCTGTACAATAGTTGCCTTGCCCAGTTCATCTACAGCAATCTTGCCCTGTTCTATGCCCTCCCTTATGCCCTTTCCAAGACCGTCAGATACATTTATACCTACCGAAGACATGGCTTCTACCATCTGTTCTTTTCCGCCATTAAGGGAGGCTGTGTATTCTTCAATCATTCCCTGGACGCTGGCATTTACTCCTTCCTTCATATCCAAAGAATCAGACCAAAGCTTGTTTGCCTCTTTTAACTGCTCATCCGTCATATTTGCAAAGGCTTCAACATACGTAGTCCCCTGTGGTCCCATTTCAGCCAGTTTATCTAAGATACCCTGATTCACGCCTCTGTCAGCCAGTAAAGCCATATTATCCGCCCAATTGGTTACCCCATCTATCTGGGACTGCATGTTTTCCAGAAGTTTCTCGCTCGATATCTTAGTGCCGGCGTCGAACTCATCAAACATGTTCATTTGGCTTTCCAGGACGTCTGATACGGTTTCCTGCATCCCCATGTAAGTTTCCACTATAGTCTGCGCTGCCGTTGCATTGGCATCTGCCGCCGCTTGTTGTGCCTCGGCATTTGTGTTTGCAGATTCTGTATTTTCATCCTGTTTGGCAGTAGCTTCTTCCCATGTAACGCCGTGGTTTTTCAGCTCCTCCTGAAGAGCTGTAATTCCTGCTTCTACATCCTCACGCGCTGTTTTATTTTTTTCTTGAGCCTCCTGATTTTTTTCAATAGATTCTGTTACTTCATCGTAGTTTCGGCGCTCCTCATTTTTTTTATCAAACAACGTAGTTAGGCTTCTACAGTTTTTCAGGTACCATTCGTCCTCACCTTCAAGGACTTTCTGTTTTTTCTCGGATAAGTCCGTAGACTGCTGTGTCAGTTTGATATTCTCAACTTCCAGCTCAGACCGTTTTTTTATCAGTTCAACAGCCTGCTCCCTGAGTGCCTGCAGTTCTATGTCCTTTTGTGACTGGTTCAGATATTCTTCCAAGGCATCACTTGCCATGTTCAGTTTCCCGGACTGCTCATCATATGCTAGGTTCAGATCCGGCACCAACCCATTCAGTTCAGCAATGTATCCCTGCATCACCTGAGTTTCTTCGTTGCTTCTCCCAGTCTTATCTGCGAGCGTTTCTATACGTTCAGCAAGTGTTTTTGCATACTCTCCCTGGGCTTCTATTTCTGCACTGCTGTCTGCATAAGACGTTATCATATCCTGAGCTGATTCAGAAACTTCATTTGCTTTTTCGCATAATCGCTGGCTCTGATCAGCCAAATCCGCGACATCTTTCGACGCATCCCCTGCGCTCTCTGCGTAAACACCAATTGCGGTTGCTGCACCGGCCACCGCCGTTACCATTAGTGCGATTGGAGTTGCACTTACAGTAGTATTAAAAAGAGCCTGGGCCACCGTAGCCAGTTTCATTGTTGCCTTAAATGTGCCAACACTGGCTATCACACCGCCTATGGCTGGTACCAGACTGTCCATATTCTCAATGACTGCATCCAAGCCGTCCTCAATCGCAGGCAGGGCTTCCTCGGCGATTGGCACTCCCACCTGGGTTTGGAACTTCTTACCCAGCTGCTGAAATCTGGATTCAAGGGTATCATATTTGATATCCTTGATACTCTCCATCGTCCCTTTAACATTGTCGTACGCTGTATTGGTCTCATTCAGTGAGGTGATGACTTTCATGGCATTATCTTCGCCAAGGGCACTCCAAGTATTACTTGCCAGAGTAAGCATTTCCTGCTTATTCGTAGCTGTCGAAATATCATTGATTACAGAGTAGAACACATCCTTTGTTGTGACCTTTCCCTGTTCCCACTGATAGAAGAGAGATTGCGTCTTGTTTGAAAAAGCACTGAGATTTTCTTCGATACGCCCATCCGCCAGGGAGATGCCAAACTCTTTCACAAAATCGTTCACTTTGTCCAGGTTATACGCTCCTGACTGAAGACCATTGTCTAGAATAGCAAACATCTCCTGTGCAGAGAATCCTGCCTGGCCCCATAACTGGCTGTACTCAGCTATGTTGTCCGCCAGTTCTCCGGACTTGTTAAGGCCATTCTGAGCGCCCCTGGCCATCAGGTCAAAAGCTTCCTCAGATGTTACTCCCATATTCTCCACAAGGCCATCCACACCACGGATAGTTTCGCTCAAATCCATATCAAAGACATCACGCATGGCAATGCCGTTTTCAGTCATGCTTTCCAGTTTACTGGGGTCAAGTTCCCCGGTATACTGTTTGACCAGTGCCATAGACTGCGCAACGTCATTGATATCATCACCATAGTTGTTATTATGCAGGTCCTCCATGACAGACTTGTATTGCTGCATCTCCCCTGCAGTGGCACCCGTACTTGCCTGCAGCTGCCTCTGTGCAGTTTCAAGGCTTGTTACTGATTTGACTGCATTGACAACAGCATCCTTCCCAAAATTCACCAGAGAGTTTGCCAGATTAGATTTAAGGACAGTTGAGAAATCTATTGTGACTTTCTCGGCCTCTTTTACTTCTTTGCCGAATTCATCAATGGATTTTGCACACTGATCTGTAGACTGTGCGGCTTCTTTCAGATATGCAGCATTTTTATTTACCGCTGACGATGCCTTTATGACCTGGGCTTCTGCTGTATTCAGCTTTGTCTCCCAGTCCTTTACGCGGTTCCCTGCGGTTTGATAATTCTTTTCGCCTTTTGCGACCGCCGCACTGACATTTTTCAGGCGGGCCTCTTCTTTTTTCAGTTCTTCAGAAAGTGACTGTATCACCGCTTCCTGCTTCTTTACAGCCCGTTCTGATGAGTTTCCGGATTTTGTCATTTTGTCCAGACGGTCTGTTGCTTTTTCGTAGTCCTGCTTAAGACCTTCCAGCTTTTTGCTGTGGGCTTCCTGCCGTTCGGTCAGATGCGCAAGGGCATTTCCCACTTTCTCGTAGCTTTCACGGGCATGTTCCAACCCTTTTCTGACGGTTTCCTCTTTATTCTTTTGCTCGTCAAGGGACTTGGCCAATACCTCATGCTTTCTCTGTAGGGCCTCCAGGGTATTTTCCTGCCCCTCATACTGGGCTTGAACCAGGTTCAGCTCTGATTTTAAGGCTGACAAAGACTTATTACAGTTTGTGACGTTCTGTTTAAACTCTTTCTCGCCATCCAGCGCGATCAGTGCGCCTATCTTTTTTATTGCCAAATGCTCACCTCCCGGATTTTTCCCACAAAAAAGCCACCTGCCGAAGCAAGTGGCTCATATCTCTATTATTTTCTGATCTTAAATGTTACGATAGGCTTATTTTTTATCTTACCCCACACAAGGGATGCCAGCCCCATGATCGCCCCGACTATACCAAAAGCCGGTTCTGCAACGATGAGATATGCAACTGCGAGCCAGAAAACAAGGCTCAATAAAGCTTTTATAAACTCTTTCTGCTGTTTGCTCATAGTGTATATCCCTCCTTTGATATCATTATACTCCTGGCAGGGCTATAAGTCCAGCATTGATACTCTCTTTTTCTCCTTAAATACACACCTTCTGGCCTTAAAATTACAGAACCACTTAAAATGCTGAAACAAGTCGCACCACTTTCCCATATACATGCGGGAGATCTCTTTTTCCGTGTATCCCATCTGCATCCCCATGAACACAAGCCACGCAAAGTCTACAGGTTCGCTTTCTCCGTCTGATTCTTCCTCTGCGTGGTCATTGCGTTTTTTGTATCAAAACACCTGTAAAATTCATCGTGCAGCGCAGCCGCAAGTGCTGTCAACGGGATATCCGCCTTTCGTACGATCCCTTCTTTTTCATATTTGACAGGCGCTCTGCCGTCTTTTTCTGCTGCGATCGCTTCCCCTTCGTTCACCATCCATGTCAATGCATCATTAACAGCTCCGGCATCCGGGAATTTACCGTGGTACTTCGTTTTACCATTATCATCTATGATCTCATTCCCATCCACATCCAAATCCGGTTCCCATGTCATGAGCTTCTGCTCGAATTCCCCGATCGTCCCGTATTTGTCCTGGATCTTCTCCAGCACTAAAAGGTCGCATTTAATGGGATACTTTCTCCCTGTCAGTTCAATGGTGTTCATTTCTTCAAACATATATATATGCCTCCTTTATTCTCACGCCCCTGATTCCGTAGTTTTTCCGCCTTTCTCATCCAGCCATGCGATTGCCTCTGCCTCGGTATCAAATGTCTTTACATCTTTCCACTTTCCATCAGGAAGGGCCATTGCCTGCCCGGTAATGCTGGGCGTCTGATACTCAATGTTATCACCTTTTACCTTGTAACTTTCCTGGCCTTCTGTGAATTTCACCTTATACAGCCATGATGCTGTATACTTTCTCACCCCATCCACTTTCTCAGCCACACGGAATCCGAACCCCACATACTTTGATTCGTCGCTGGCCTTATATGTCACAGAATCTTCTGCCGTTGTGTGCCCGAACATGTTATCATGGGCCTTGATGGGAAGTGTGGATGTGTTCAACGTGATGTCCGCGTATTTAAATTCCTTATCGTATTCCGCCTTGATATCATCCGCGTACAATGACCCCTCCGCAAACTGCGGTGTGATGTCGATCTGTATCGCTCTCCCACAAGTAAACGGATCTGCATACGTGTTTGCCGGTTCTGTTAATTTCGCGATCGTCGGCCTTGCTAATCCAATATATGCCATAGTTTATTCCTCCATTTCTTCGTCCATGTTGCATGTGATGACCACATGCCTTGTCTTAGTTTCTTTTTCATAGAATGTATCTGTGTCCCCCAACGCAAATCCTGCATTCAGTAGTAGATTTCTTATCTGACGTTTTCGGCTCCTGGTATTGTAGCATTCTGGTGCGAATAGATGCACCTGCCACCAGACAGATATCCCCTGGGGTCTGTCATCCGCATGTAATATACCACGCTCATCCTCTTCATTGAATACGATGTATGCAGGCTCTTTTCCTCTGTAATCATATTCTTTTACCGGGATGCCTGTCTTCCCCAGCGTCTCCCGGAGCAGTTCCTCTGATTTCATTTAGCTCCCACCTCCCTGTCAAATACTTCCTGCATCTTCTTCATGACTTCCGGCTCTGCATTCCTTACCGCCGTGGTCAGAACAGGGACTGCAGGCCTGTCCTTTACACCATATTCAAGGTACGCCATTTTTTCCATGTTACGCACCCCTTTTTTATCTTTTCCGGTTGGACGGACAGCAAGATAATATCCCCCGGTCTTTCCGATCGATGCGCCCGTCTTTTTAATGGACTTTACCATATCCCCACTGGCCCAGTGTGCACTGGCCTGCTTTACTACTTCCTTTTCCAGGATGGGAGCTGCTTCCTCCAACATTTTCGGGGCAATCTCATCAAAATCCCCTATCTCGTCCAGTTCTTTCATCAGATCATCGAAACCGTGGATATCAAATGCCATCTCAAATCCTCCTTTGCCGGATCAGCCGCAAGGATATATCACTGCATTTTGGCCATGTATCCGGTATCATTTGCACCTGCCCCACTTCATATGTCTCACCGCCGATGACAGCCAGATATTCTGATGTCAGCCAGGGACGGAATGGAATCCGGATCAGACGATCGACCTGCACCTTTGCGGTCATAGCCTCGTAATGTCTTTTTACACCTACTGTCCGCTCCTGGTACCGAAGACATTCCTTTTCTATACCTGGATTCCCATCATCATCTATTTCCCGTAAGCTACATAAACCGTCATTGAATGTCTCAAATATAACCCTGCTGCCTTGCATAATCATCTGTCTGCACCCCGATTCTTAACATGAGCAATTCTGCCCTGAAATTTTCCTCAAAGATCTCCAGGGCGTTACTCCTTGCATAGCGGCAATAATCCAGCAGGAGGGCACGCGGCAGGGCTTCCGCCTCATAATCCTGGGACGCCCCTGCCATATTATCCAGATAGGCCCTGCCTCTTTCAATAATCCCAGATAATTTTCTGTCTGTTTCCTCATCCGGATACGTGATGTCCAAATAATTCCGGACATCCTTCAATAATCCCTCCTCCATTTCTTACCTCCTTAGGCGCTTGCCTTTGCCTTCGTCACTACAGGATTCTCTTCACTATTTGTCACTTCTACTTTAAGCGGCATCGGTTTCAATCCCGTAATATCCAGATACTGAAATGCATTGTTATCTTTCGGACGGCCCATGCCGTACATTTTTGTGATGTATACCCTGTTATCCTCAAGGAACTGGTACTCGTCAGAATACTCGATCTTCCCGGAAGAGCCGGCACCGATTCCCATAAAATACTTTTTGGCCAGTCCCATGATTCCCTCGCCCTCATCCAATACAGCAGACTGCACTACTTTGGTCGGATACGGAAATACATTGTTTTTGTAAGTTCCATCTGTGGCACGTACAGTAGATGACGGCAGCACCTTCTGGATGTAATCAACCGGGTTTACTACCAGCATAACCTCCGGTACTGTACGGTATCCCCCCAGCGGCTTTTTAGCCAGTGGTGCCACTGCAGCACAGTATTCTACCGGTTCCAGAGTGGTCAGTTTTACTTTGGTTTTATCCGCATACACTCCCTGGGTCACCGCCCCGTCCAAATCTTTACACATGCCGATGGGCTGATTCTTACCGCTACCTTTCAGGATTCCTTTTTCCAGGCCGCCTGCGGATGCTTCGGACAGGATGATACGCACATAATTATCCAGCCATACCGGCCCTAATGCCAACATATCCTTCGCCACCGGGATGAAGGCGCTCAGTTTGGCAAGTGTCATATCCATAGTGTCGATTTTCCCGGCCAGTTCTGTGGCAATCGCCGTTGTCAGGGCATCCCAGGTAGCCAGATCAATGTTGTCTGCATTGACAATCATCTTGATTGCCCCCTGACAGTTGATAAAATCAATCGCAGACAGCAGTGGATGCGCCTCCTGCATATCCTCGATCACAGAGTCAATAATGGTCTCTGGCATAGCTTTCTGGATATCAATAAGTGCCTGCTGCGGGTTCGGAGCTTTAGAAGCGTCAATCCACCCCTGATAAAATGCCTTTTCTTCACTGGTCAACTGGCGGATACCCCTGGATGCAAGCACTGCCGCATCCTGGGTCTGTCTAAGATCCCCGTATTCCTCCATGATCCTCTCCTGCACCCCATTGGCAAACTGCGCGAAAGCAGATGCCATTGCTTCCTGGTCATCATCCTTCAGTGCCTGGGATAATGCCTGCATAAGCTGCGTATTTTCCTGTTTCAATAAATCTTTATTCCTCATGTCCTAATTCCTCCTTATGGAATGCATTAAAAAAAGCGCTCATCATATGGAGCACCTTCTGGTTGCTGTTCTTCTGTTCCGGTTCTCTGGGTTCAAGATTCTTTGGCCCTGGTTGCGCCGGCGCAACTGGATCCTGCTGCTCAGGTACAAAAATTTTCATTTCCTGCCGGAATGACTGCATGGCATTTAACTGCTGCTGGAGCTGCCGTACTTTTATAGCAGCCTGCTGGTTTAACAGGTTCTGATCTGACTGGTAAGTACCTATCTCATCACAGAAGCCATATTCCAGACACTGCTCCGGCGTCAGATAGGTTTCCTTGTCCATCATGGACGCCAATTCTTCCTCTGTCAGATCTTTGGCCCTGGCCATATATATCTGCCGATTGGACTCCATCAATACATCCAAGTCATCTGCACATTTACGGAGCATTTCCGCATTTCCATACACATACATGGACATGTTGTGGATCAGCATGGATGTACCCAAACCCATAATAATTTTATCGCAGGCCAGACAGATGACGCTGGCAATGGAATAGGCAAACCCATCCACATAGCATGTCTTATGTGCCCCATGCTGTTTTAGCAGATTATAGATTGCAATCCCCTCTTTCACATCACCGCCATAGCTGTTCACATGCAGCTCGATCTCTCCGTCCTCCGGTATCTGTGCAAGTTGGTCCCTGAAATAATTTGCGCTTGTCTCTGCATCATCGTAATCCCAAGTCTCCCAGTTAAAATCACCATAAGCAGTGACATTATCGTAGATATACAGCTTGTAAATACTTCCACTGGCTAGCTGCTCAAACCGAAACTTTGTAACATTTTTCTTCACCCTGTATCACCTCCTTCTAATCCGTCCAGTTTTTCATAGTTCTTAGTGATAAAATGTTTCCTGGACTCTTCTGTGTTCAATTCTGCATCTCCAAGTTTCTTCCGCAGCTCATCAATGCAGTACATACCGCTGGCAATCAGTTTGTCGATCTTCTCCGCGATATCGAAAATATCAATATGCATGATCGTAGTAGTATCTATTTTCAAATAGCTTCCCTTCTGTACCTGTGACTTACCGTACCTCTTCCGGTTTATCTCTGTTTGTATCATCTCACAGATAGGGTCAATACAGAATGTCAGGAAATTCTTTGTGATCTTATCCACCTCAGAAACATCTCCCCGAAGGAGCGGTGCCGGTATGTTGAATGCCCTGGCCACTGTCTCCACGATCTCTGTCAATACATCCGTAATATCTTTCATCTCGGATGTAGATTTCTTACTCTGCTCCGCTGCCTGTTTCGTATAGGCGAATCCGTTAAACAGAGGAAGAACAGCGCTTCTGCTGTTAAAGAATTTTTTGAACCTGTTGTTCATCAGGTCCTCATAAACTTCTTCAAAGGTCCGTTCCCCATATTTCATACCGGTCGCTGCGGCATCTATATGCAGTGTCCCTTTTTCTCCTCCGGCTTTTTCGTATTTGTCTATGGCTTCCTGCAGCAAGGCATTATAACCATTACACAGATTGGACAACAGTCTACGGATGTTCTGGTTATTCAGCCGGAAATACAGCACCTCTGACATGGTAAATATCCTGCTGTATGTAAAACCCTTCCGGCTTACTCCGCTGAATATGGTCTCTTTCAGGGCAAATTCTTCTTTCCCAAATGACTCAGCGATAATGAGCTGCCCTTGGCTCTCCACCACCAGACACTCATTGTTGTATAAAAGCCGTGTCACCAATTCCTGAAGGAACTGGCTGGAGTTTTGATTTACATTCGGTTCATAGTTCCAGGCATAATGCTCTTCCCCCTGAGTCTCCTGGGCGTTAAGGAAAGTCTTGAACTCACATTTTGAAATGCAGTTTGCGATCAGGTTTATAGCTGCATGTATGGTGAACTCTTCCATGACCAGCCTGGACATCTTTTCCTGATCAAGGAACTGTTCTATAGTCTCAGCCGACACCTCTACGCTTCTTCCTCCAAGGAGTCTTCCCTGCAGCCAGCTCCACAATCCCATGCTCTCACCCCCTTTCTAATAGCTGTATACATCAAAATTGAGAGCTCCGTAATCCACCTCTTCCGGGATTTCATCTTCTATAGCCATTGCGGCAACAAATGCCTTAAACCCGTCTGTCTTCCGGTAATTTGGCTCTATCTTCCCATATTTTATATTAATTCCATCAATCACCTTCTTGCTGTTATGGGTATACCACCTCATGATCGGAACATCTCCATACACCAAATTATGATTTATAAATAGAGAATTAATGATTGGTGAAACTCTCATTTCATCAGAAGGTCGGGCTATGTATATGTTTTTCTTTTCATTCGCATCAAATCCCCAATTTTTAAACGCCTTATTCAAATAGCTGTACCTGTATTTATCAATCGCAATTTTAAGGATATTATATTTTTCTGACATTTTAACAAACCAGTCGACTACTTTCTCTGCTGGTATTTCTACATCGTCTACATATTCCAAATCCCCTTTTTCTTCCCAATCTTTTAATGGCACCTTAATTCCCGGAAGATCTCTTGATCGACTACAAACAAACGTATGATGGATGATGTAATATTTTCCATTTACCCTAAATAAAAGAACACATGCAGTAAAATCATTGGTCATTGAGTAGTCAACTCCACCTACACAATTTCTACCCTGCAGGTCTATCATCTCCTGGTCTGTTGCCAGAATATCCTCCCAGGAAGCCACCTCCACTTCTTTGTTTCCAATAGGGTAATTACAGCGCTTTGCCATGAACTCAGGAAAATAATCCATGTTAAATGGCATGTCTATGATCTCCTTCTGGATGGTGGTCTTCAGGCTGGGAAACTCATTCAGACTGGGGATTGCCTTGATCAGCTTGTCAATCTGGTTCCACTCTTTTTCTTCTTCAATTCGGCACCAGAATACTAACGTCCGGTTCATGGGATTGTACTCCTTCAGGATGGCCCGGTTCTGTTCTTTCTCCTGGTCCAGAACTGCTCCTCGGATATGGCCATCTGTGGTGATGGTGATGATCCTGCCATGCCATACTTTTCCCAGGCCGGATTTCAGAGTGTTCATATTCTTGACATCTGTATATTCGTGCTTCTCATCAAAGATAATGCAGCCGGTACGTTTACTGTCCTTGCCTCTCTTTGAAGATGTGTTGAATCGCAGTTCTGATTTCGTTTTTCTGCCAGTTATCAATTCCTTTGTGGCATGGTAATTCTTTTTCAGGACACCTTTGTACTCTTCATTCACTGGATCCGTAATGACGTCGTACACATCCTTAAAGGATGTTTTTGCCTGGTCCTCTGCGTTTGCCATCAGGTCAATGTTATAACCTCGGATGCCATGATAGGGAGAGAGGAAGTAGAAGCACAGGAAAGAAATAAAGCCGTTCTTCCCGCTGCCCCTGCCCACCATGACACGGATATCATTGAATACGATATCCCCGTCCGTGAAGAAAGCACCCACTATCAGGGCAAATAAAAATACCTCCCACTCAATCAGCTTGTATGGAAAGTATTTCTGCAATGATAAGCCTTTTTCAATTTTCTCGTCATCAATGATGACGTCATCCCGCTCCAATACCGGAATAACGATATTATCAATCATCAGGTCCTGCTCCTGGCAGTGCTCCACCTCATTATTCTTTATCTTCCGGATGTATGGGTCTATGTAGCAACTATAGTTCCTCGTCGTCATCACCACCTGACGACAGCGTCACCTCCGCAGGCTTCAGGCCCAGGAACGTGAGGATGTTCCTCATCTCCCCAGAGATACGCCGTTTTTCAGCAGTGGCATTGGTATAACCGCTCATAGAGTTGATATGACCGCTTTTAAGCTCCTTATCAATGTATTTTAAGTTATCATAAAAGGACATGTATTCATCCACTTTGTCTTTTAGGAAATCCTCTTCCAGCTTATTCACTTTCAGCGCATTTTCAAGGCTTTTGCGGGTCTTTTCGCGCTTTGTCTCATCGCTTGCCGGCTTTGCCAATTTTACCACCACCTTCACTTTTTCGGGATTTTTACAAATTTCTCCGGATACGAGAGTCATGCCGGTCACGGGGCGCCTGGAGTTTTTTCAGATTTTTGACCCGGGGGGGGGTATCACATGGTCTCCTGAAGTTTCTGAAGCTTGATCATTTTCACCATGAACTTGCCAAGTAGTTCATCCTCCCGCTCTTCATCTGTATTCGCTACTATTTCGTCAATAACATCCGCAGCTTCCCTGAATACCTTCGCCATTTCTTTTAACTCTTCTTTATCTCCCATCCTTACCACCTCTCTTCATTCACAAACCCTGGCTTCTTCCTGTGGTGCTCATCATAGTGGCACTTCTCACAAAGAGGTTCCAGGTTGCTTTCATCCAATGCCAGTTCCGGGTACTGCCGCAGGTATTTCTTGTGGTGCACCACCCTGGCCTTTACTACCATACCTTTTGATTTACACCTGCTGCACTCATAATGATTCTGTTTTAGGACATGTGCCTGGGTGCGCCGCCAGATAGGGGATGTGTAGAACTGGTGCAGATTGTTATCACGGATTAGTCGTCTTATCCAGTTCAATATTTCCTCTGCCATTACCTCACCTTCCAATCCGGCTTATTTTGCACGAAAAAACACCCAGCCAGCATCTTCGCTAACCAGGTGTTCTTTTTCTTTCTCGGCGCTCTCCGTCTGAGCCATATGCCTATAATAAAAGCGCCCAGCCAGTAATCTGACCAGACGCTCTCTACTTATAATTCTGCAAAAACGTGAATCCGTATTCCATCGTCTAAAACATAACTTCCAACATACTTTTTTGCTTCTATATCCTCATTGATGTTTTCTCCTGTCATATACGAATATAATCTTACGTCTCTTTGAATGCCGTCTTCAGCCAAAAACCAAATGTATGGTTCCCCGTTCTGTGTATCGACATTAATTATAGAATTCTCCATCTTTAAAATAGGGAGATTAAGTTTTTGTAATGGCATTATGTTTATTTTCTTCTTATATATTTTCACTTAACCACCCTTCACTTTTTTAGACAATTCTGAATGGTATTGGCTCATATCTGTCTTGTGATTTAGCCCTCAACACTCCTATGTATTGCAATGGGACATTAGATGATTTAACATTTATTACAACAGGAAATTCTGGCGTTGTAGCTCTGTTCGCAGTTACAGCTATTACATTGCATTTTATGGTTCCAAATATTGTTGCACCATCTTTATTAAAACCGTTTAAACACAAAGGATCTGTGGTACATTTCCATTGAACATCTTTTTCATCATTCTTTATAACTATTCCATATCTGGATATAGGTTCCATATATGTTTCCGCATAAAACTCTACTTCAATTTCAAAGTCATTAATCCTCTTAATTTTTGCTTTTATGTTCTCGTATGTGGTTTCTTTACCAGTGTATACATTTCTCCCATTTATCACATCAATCATCTGTCTCAACACCACCTCAAACCATTTTCACACACATCAAGATATAATGTCTGAGTTAATAATGCCGGCATTACAGATCTGTCAAGCCTTATTGGTATAAATTTAACTTTTCCGTTTGTTGCTTTCATTATAGCATTTTGCCATTCAAGCTTCACCATATTGCTTTGTAAACTATTCTCAGAGACAAAAAAGAAGAAAAACTCAGATGTACTTAATCCTTCTTCCATTTTATCAATAATACCGTCCCCTGGTTGTATTGACCAACTATCGTAGAAAACATTATTCATTCCAAATACTTCAGCCAACCTGTTAGCAAACGGTTCGACAATTGTTTTATCTTTTGAATTGTGGCTCAAAAATATCATACTCTAACCTCCCAAATACATTTTCTTCCAGTATACACCAAAATACCCCGTATTTCCACGAGGTATTGTCAAAAAATGTATTTGGTGGTACGCCAAAAGGCGATTGCTTACCCCGGGGGATAATCCCGGAGGCCACGGCAGCACATAGTGCACATCATGCTGTCGTACTCCCTGCCTCTACGGTGATCCGGCGGCAGATAAGCTATAGTGCAAATCGGACTCGAACCGATACTTCCCAGCGCATGCCAGGTATGCTCCCATTTACACCACTGCACTACCAGTCATTTCAATCAACGACCATTTCTTTATCCCAGACCTGGGACATAGCAGCTTAAAGTATATGCACTGCTAACTTACCCCGGACACCAGGGAATCTTGTTCTCTCTATAAACTGCTTGCACTTCCAGAGCACTACCCGTAATTGCCGGACTACTGCAATCACCGGCCAGTCTCATCTATTACGGATAAAGTTTTTTACAGCTTTATAGCATTGCAGGACTTCAAGCTGCACAGAAATATGTTTTTCCGCTTTTGGTATCAGAACCCCCTCACAACTCCACCCAGGGACGTCATCCATGTTCTTTACCGGTTGTCACGGCTTTATATGCTAGTGCCATCGATGTCTTGCACTAGCGGAGAGGTTGTAGTTAATCGGTTCCCCCAGCGGCGGGATCACCTCGCTCATAAAATTATACAAGATATAGCAGCACGCAACCCACCCCGTACTGCTCTGGCAACCATAAGTTCCTTTCATTGCCCCTACCCAAATGCCCTTTAGGCTATGTCTTCTCTCGGCAGCCTCGGAATACTCGACGTTAATCTACTCCTTTACGGAACCATGCCGCCTATACGCCTTACTGCGCAGTGCCTGACGTACCTATGCGGTACCGGCGATTCAGCCGCGGAGCTGTGACACCCCGCAGCCGTAATCTAAAGGAGGGCTTTATGAATGACTTCACATTATCCATACTTGCCTATCTTAATAATATCATAAATCGTTATGAGCATCATGAGCATTACGAGCAACTTCTTACATATTCCCAGAACTTCCTTGATACTTGAAATCTACTATACCCAATGAACTCCCCAATCTCCTCCCAACTCAGGTTATTGATAATCCGATACCTGATAATATCCCGTTCCGGATATGGCGCATTGTTTATGTACACTTCAATCTTGTGTCTGTCCTCGTGGATTTTTTTCTTATAGAACTCAATCTCTCTCCGGATCCGCTCACCCTCTTCCACATACCATTCCATGAAATCCTTTTTGCCACCGCCTTTTGGCATATCAGATATGATATTGTTTTTATATGGGTTAAAATCTTCATGCCTGGCAAGCTCCATATAAAGTGATTTCAGTTTATTGTCATCTTCCTGCAGGCTGTATAACTCTCTAATCGTCATTCTCTGGCACCTCCATTATGATTCCTCTTTCATTCAAAGTCTCTGATACATCTGTCCTCAACTTTGTGACGATCTTCTCCCCATCTATGCTGCAGTATGCACCTATGCTTTCCCGAAAAAACCGTTCACATTCCCTGATGACCTTCTTACACTCTATTTCTCTATCCTTATGTTTTGATATATTATAATGCCGCAAGGCCGCCTGGTAATCCCTGACCGTCTGCAGCACAACCGCACACATGAGCCTTTTTACTCCTTCATCGTTAATTGTCCCTCACCCCTCTATCCAGCCTATCAATTTCAGCAGTTACAGTATTCAAGGCGTCTCTCAAAAACTTGGACTTATACTGCCTGTCCAGTTCCTGCACCTCATCACAGAGCTGCTTCCAGAATTCCTGCGTTCCATCCGGATTACTATATTTTCTAAAGAACCTCCAGGCAACCGTATACATCTCATGATATCTTTTTACATCTTCTTCGCTCATAGCCAACTGCTGTCACCGACCTTTCACAGGGTAAACATTCTTCATCTCCAAATCGCCCGTCATAATGGATACATTTATCACAATCTATTTTTCTTATTATCATATACACTCTTCTCAATTTATAACGCAGGCTGATCAGATTCATATGGACCTCCTCACGAAAATGGTATTTCGTCAAGCTCTGTCGGCGGGAAAAAGCCTTCCGTTGACTCCTTCCACCCATATTCTTTGTATTCTGCAGTATTGTTCCTCAGACGTTTTGTGCTGGCTTCAAAATACAGTGGTATAAATTCATCCTGTACGCCTCCATCACGGTCTTTGCAGATCTCTATAACGTTTGTGCTACTATACAGCGGGTTCTCATCCTTCCACCGGAACATCTGCTTTGACAGTCTCCTGAAATCCTCATTTACCCTGTGAAGGATCAGTGCGTTGTCCACCCGGTTCACAATATCATTACTCCCTGATACATCATCCAGGCGAAGGAATCCTATAGACTTCCTGGGATGGGCCACAAATACGATATGCACATTGTTTTTCTTTGCGAATGTTTCCAGGAACTCCACAAAAATACTCTGCTGTCTATACTTGTCCATATCAAGCGCGGATATATTCAAAGTCATCATGTTATCCAGTATGATCAGGTCCACCTTATGCTCTGTCACGCATTCCTGTAACTTCTTCATAATCGCCTCGAATTCGTTGCCGTAGTAGTTGTTATAGACATACACCTTATTATCCAGCCACTTCGATATAACCTCATCATACGGCTGTCTGACGACATAATAATTCTCAAAGGATGTGGATGCCACATAGTTTTTCCCGGCCGCCTGCAGGAGAAGCCATTTCAACAGGTTCTTCGCTGTAAGCTCACCACTGAATAGTGCAACCCGATATCCCTGTTCCGCGGCTTCAATAGAAAGCTGGGATATAATACTAGATTTCCCAGCAGCTCTCAATCCACTTATACATGTGACAAATCCTTTTTTTAGCCCGCGCAATTTCTGATCCAGCACGGTTATTCCAGTTTTTATGAACTCCTCTGGAGGTGTGACCAGCATCCTTATTTGCTCTGTGGTATAAAACACAGGCTGCCCGTCTACTTCCTTTATCTTCTCCACTGTTTTCACCTGGTAGTTTGGATTCTTATAGTTTGGATAATGCCTTTCCTGCACAAACTGCTTGTCATAGGCATCTGGTTCAAACATCAGCCTTACATCCCTCCAGGTTTTATCCGAACAGGAATTGTGGAAGCAATGGAATCCAATGGCCCCATTGGACATCCGGAAAATACATGCATCCTTTCCCGTATGGTTACTGTCAAACGGGCATTCGGATAAAATATACTTTGTTCCCGTCCCGTATCCCATCTTCCGGTATGACAATCCGTGAGCGTCCATCCAGTCCTCAATATCGAACTGCATAGGACTGTAATTGTTATAACGCTGTGGTTTCTCCGGCTCCGGGATATTTCTCGCCAACTTCTGCAGCATGGCTTTTTTATTCTGTACCGGCTTTCCCGGCGCTTTGATGATCCTGCTCATCCTGTGAGGACGTTCCTTTGTGTTTGAACCTTTTTCAGCCATAGTCCCGTACAGTTTGCAGATTCGTGCCGGATTAAAATTGGCAGTATCAACCTTGATCTTATCGTCGGAGAAGAACATGTCCAACACCATGAGACATTTCTTTACCAGTTCTTTATTTTCACTATTGGATTCAAGGCCGATATAATACAAGAGATGTACGCCATTCCCACTCATAGCCGTTATTGGTTCTTCAAAACCAGATTTTTTCATGTATGTATACACTGCGTTGGCTTTGTTCTGTGCCAGACAGATTTCTACATCACTTGATGAGGTCCCAGAAGGACGGACCGGATCTATATCTATCATCAGCCAGTCATAACAGAAAATATCCGTATCCGATGTATTCGGATTCGCATTTTTTATGAAACAGTTCCGCTGATCTCTGGAATAACAGGCCTCCTTTACATTATTCAAAGTGATATACACATTACATTCATTGATCCGCATGGTGCGCAGCGCTTTCAGGAAAGTATCCACATCACGAAAATACCCGCTATAATTCTGCTTGCCTTCTAATATTCGGATCTCAAACAGCTCATTATCCGGCTTCATAAGAGTAACTGCCTTACGGATTTCTTGTTCATCAAATTTCATTCTAATTTACGCCCTCCTTCCAATGTGGCTTTTATCTCAGATGTCGCTTCCTGCTGCTTATGGATATAATCCTCAAATGGCTTATCCGGTCCTAAAAAAGTAGCCGCAAGTTTTATATACCGGTCTTCTTTATCCATCATCCGGCATTCCTCTGCATATAGTCTTGCGGCCTCCATCATATCCTCAACCTGATACCCCTCTTTTGCCCTGGCCTGATAACAGCGATATGCCTTTGCTTTCTCTTTGCGCCTGGGATAGCATTTCCAAAAAGATTCAAAATCCACACTATAGATGTTTTTCTTCTTTTCATTCTCTACATTCTTATCATTCTTGTTAGTTGCCAGGTGTTTGCCAGGTGTTTGCCGGGTCTTTGCCAGGTCTTTGCCCGTCTCTTTGCCACCCTCCTTATCCAAAAGCTGATAATTGCCCCAATTTACAATGGTTATGAGCCTTCCTGTCTTTGCCGATTCGTTTGCCAGAAATCCGAGTTTTTCAAATCTTACTATAGCAGTTCTTACGTTCTTTACTGATATGCCTGCGCCCGATTTTTCTGCGATTTTATCCAGACTCGTGACAAATTGACCGGGCTGACAGGCAAATTGGGTACCGTTCCATTCCCACTTTTTTTCTCTATGATTAGCCATTAAAAGCAAAGTGATCAGGATGGATTTCTGCTCCGGAGTAGACAATTGCCAGATTGGCTTGTCAAGCAGCTCTCTATGTATTTTTATCCAGCCTTTATCATCTGACATATGCATCCCTCCTGTAAAACCGTCTTATCTTGCTGTTTCTGGCCCTTTACGAAACACTACCGGCAGCCAGTGATCCCTTTTGTATTCCCGGTATGTCTTTACTATCGGCATGTCCAGACCACCACCGTCCAACAGATAGACCAAAAACTGTGCCGGTTCCTTATGTATCAACTCTTCTTCGCCTAATTCATTCATAAGATCAATTGCTTCCTGGGACCATCCACACCAGAAAACCACATGATCAGATTTTTCTGATAAGATGGTATAATCGCCCTTGTAATCGTACCCAATCTCATCCATAAACCGCTCAAGTTCCACGTACGACACATGATTATTTTTCCAGATATATTCCTTGATTTTCTGTTTTACTTCTTTTCTATTCATTATTTGGTCCGCCTTTCCTGAAATTTATTTCTTCTTTTATGCATTCCTTTGCGATTTCACTGACGCTGTCATCCTCTAACACCGCCTGTAGCTCCTGGTCTGTACTGGTTGACAATATTGTAATCAGTAGCTCCTTAACCTTTCCCATTCTATTTGCCTCTTTTCTTCTTGCTTGTGCTATCCGCATATCAATATCTTCTAAGTCTTCTGCAATACGATCCAAATAGATCGAGATAGAAACCATAGCTTGCTGCATTGATTCTATGCTTAAAGTATCTGTTTTGCTGTTATCTAATTGATTCGTCAACCCGATAATTATGTTTGATAATCCGTTAATCTCCGCTGATATTTCAAATATTTCTCTTTTCATAAGGCATCCCTCTCTATCATCAATCATTAACAGTAATAACACCCTGTCCCATCAAATATCCCAAATAAAAGACATATTCTGTTCCCATGTCCACTTTGTTATGCACCGTCCTGTGGCCTAACTTCTGACCACAATCTTTCACCAAGTAAATCAAATGCTCCGGGAACGTCGGGCACTCATCCCCCATACGATACTCTTCAATCGTCTCAGCTACTACCGGTACTATCTCCTGAGCCTTTTTATGCAGGCGCTCCTCATTCAGTCTTCTGACCGCATCCATCAGGATAAAGTATACCGATTCACCATACCTATCATATATGTAGTCTATATCCGGTTCTACTTCGCTGCCTTCGTCATAAATTGCTTCTCCTTCGTAATTTAAGACCTTCAGGACCCTCTCTATATCTTCATCAGGCATACTCTGATTTACATACAGTGTCTTATCCCTTATGGAAAACAGTATGACAAAATCTCCATACTGGGCTTTGTATGTCCCGTGTAGCTGCATGATCTGTGCACTTGTCAATTTCCAGGGTGCTATGCGTTTCACAATAATTTCACTCATAATACAGTTCCTCTCTTTCTTTTTTGCTGGAACTGTGGTATATTGACCTTGTGAATAGTCTTATATATCACAGTTCCTTGCCCCTTGCTCTTAGCCGGCCAGCTTATGCAGGGGCATTTTTCTGTTTCATCTTATCCAACTGCTGCCGTAGCTCCTCCAGCTCCTTCATTGCCTTGTCATAACTCTCCAGCATCTTATAATACTGCTCCTCTGGTACAACAATCCCCTTCTGCATCCTTCGTTCCTCCTTCCTCAGACTCTCCATTCAGGTAATCTTTAAGCCTCTCCATATTAATCAGGTACTTCTTCCCAGACCGCACAAAGACAATCCGGTTCTCCAGACACCATTTTCTAATGCAACTATATGACAGGCCCGTCTCATCGGCAGCCTGCTGTATCGTCAGCATCCGTGGTACAGTTCCCATATGTCACACCTCTTTTCCATAAAATTCTTTATATGGCCTGTCGTCAATCTCATAGATATGCAAATCTTCGATACATCTCATATAAGCCATCAGGAAGAAACTAATCTCCGTATTTTGATAGTCCCACAGGAGATGCGCGGCCTCCATTTCCGTTCCAATAGGCTTGTCCATACCCACCTTCTCTAACGCATGAAGTGTGAAATAATAGTCTTTCATTTCATACCTATCCCCATCGTATTCCTTGCTGATCGGGAACATCTGCTGAAGATGTTTTGGAGTTATCATTCCGATGGACTGCATGATGGCAGAAAGTTCCGCATATCTTGAGGTGATTCCCTGAATACCTGGTCTTCTCTTTCTCCGTAGATATTCTGCTCCATACACTTTAACTCCCAGAAATACATACTGTTTTACCTTGTCTTCCGGCCATGTGTTAATGGTATCCACCTGATTTTTCTGGATAAAACGCTGATATGCGGCGGAATAAATGGTGTTTTTCTCGGAAATAATCTCATTTTTCTCCGGAATAACTGCATTTTCTTCCGAAACTATTTCTTCCTCTGTCTCAATTTCTTTAACGATTTTCTTAATGCCTTTTATCAGTTCATAGTTTTTGATATAAAACACCTTGTCACCCAGCCATTTTTTCAGCCTTAGATAAATCCTCCAATAAAAGTGTCTGGCATGAAGTTCTTCTTTTATGAGTTCTTCTATCATGAATTTGCCCTCAGTATCCGTTCCCCTTGCTTCCTTCAACAGTTTCCTGAGCCTTTCTTTTGATAATTCCTTATATGCATCCAGCATTTGGTTCTTTATCCGGGTATGTTCCCTCTGAAGCCATGCATACTGCTCTAAATCGTTATAATGCTTCTCCGTGATGTACGCACGCAGAACGTCCTCACACTTGCTTATGCCGACAGCATCCACGTGGATATGTCCGGGATCCAGCCATGCAATATGCACATGCTCAGAATCTATCAAATCCGCCTCTGCGATACGCTCACAGCACATCTTACCCCACGCTTCAACGTCACTACATTTAAGGATGCTATGTACATCAAACATAGGCTCAGGAATCTCCCGTCTACTCCTGATATATAGTTTCAATTCCTTTTTTGTTTTCTCATCCATTTGTTCTCTTCTCCTATTTGTATGTAACATTCAGTTTCTTGCCGCTTTCAGATATGATTTCAGTCGGATAACCATGACAGTTAAGCCAGCCTTCTACTTTCCCACATACACTTTCTTTGTACTGTACATCCACGCCACTGTGACCATTTCGGCTATACGGGGTGTTCACACACTCATCCGCGGATATCTCCAGTTTACTGATGATTGCCCCGACGGCCTGGGGATGCGGTTTGCCTGATTTTGAGCATATCCCGAATTTCTCAGCAATGGCTGTCTTGTCGTACAGGTGTGCATCTTCAGTCAGCAAGGGAATCCCTGAATCATATCCGGTGCTTTCTTTGTACAGATTATTTACTGCCACTGCTATGAATAATGGGTCAACCCCGGCATCTGAATATGTATCCTTCAGGATCTTGGCTGCGGTGTTTACCGGAGAGGGAATCTGAACCTTATGTGCAGCCTCCTGCTTTGGCGTTCCATAAGAACCCGTCTTCCTTATGGTAGGTATGACATCAAATGCTAGCCAATTCTGGTAGTTGTTAGCCGCCTCGTTATTGGCCTTCATGCCCAGCCGGTAAAACAAAGGCTCAGGTATATAATCGTCTTTCGACCACTCGTGGGCGAAACCACATTCTGCGCTAAAACCATTCATCCGTTCCCATCTGACTGATATATACTCTTTGCCATTTTTCTTTTCTGTTTTAGTCCACCCAAATCCTCTTGCTGTATCCTCCGCATTGATTGAAATACTGCCATCTTCGTTCTCCATTACTCTTACCTGGATACCTGTTTCAGCGTTTTTAAATACTTTTAATTCATTTTTCTTCATGTTTTTTCTCCTTTTTATGTATTTATTGAGTTTTTCTCAACTTTCTTAGTAAAAAAATATACGCATATTTCTTCTGGTGCAATGCCTAAAGCGTTCACCGTTTTCTCAATTTCCTCTTGCTTCCAATCAACTAAATTATTCAATTTTTTACTTAAAGATACTGTTGAAATACCAATTACCTTTGCAAATACTTCATGGGTTTCGTAGATTTCGCGTATTTTTCCTTTTAACTTACTGTAATTATATTCACCCAAGCACATTTTCTCACCTCCTTGCCTTAATTTGTTGAGTTAATCTCAACTCCATATCAGAATAGCACGCGACTCTTATCCTGTCAAGGATGAAATTAAGTTTTTCTCAACTTTATTAAATTTAAATTGATTTCTTCTCAACAATGCTTTATAATGAAGATAATCTAAAACTTCTTAATTATGAAAAAAAGGTGAAAAATATGAAAAAATACGAGCTTAAAGATCGTCTAAAAGAAGCGATGGATCTCCATGATATGAAGCAAGCCGATTTAGCAGAAAAAGGTGAATTTGACAAGGGTCAGTTGAGTTCATGGTTATCCGGTAAGTATAAACCAAGGCAGAACAATATATCAAAGCTAGCTGATATATTATCAGTTAATGAAGCATGGCTAATGGGGTATGATGTTGAAATGGAACGCCATACTTCTGATACCAGTAATGACGATGATATTAGGAGAATTCAACGCGCGCGTAATAATATGCCCTTGGAAGACAGAGAGCGAATGATGAAACTACTCGAACTCTCTTTTCAAGATTATTTTAAGGATGATGGTTTAGATGATCCGGATTAATAGCAAAAGGCATGACGAAATAAAAAGCTATGTTCTTTATGCTTTAGAACGAGGTAATTCATTTTCATTACCTGTGCAGATAAAAAAGATTGTTCGCAGTTTTCCCAATATTCGTTTGATTCCTTTCAGTAAACAGATGAAAAGGCGCAATTTAAAATATTCTGAGATGGTAGAGTTTACGCAGAGTAAAGATGCCTGTACTGATTATTACGCCCGCCAAAATATCTACATCATATATTACAATGATATAGATAAAAATATTGTCTCTTCAAATAGATATCGCTGGAATATTGCACATGAATTGGGTCACGTATTATTGAACCATCATGTATTAAGCAAGAAAACTCGAATATTTAGAAGTTCATTAACTGATTATGAATATAACCTTTTAGAAGAAGAAGCAGATTACTTCACTCAACTTTTACTTGTACCTCATGCACCACTTTATGCTCTTATGATTCAGAATGCAACTAATATTCAGTTAATTTGTAAGATTTCTGTACCTGCCGCTCTTAAAAGATTTAGAGACTATATAGAATGGAAATCTCACTTGAATAGCAATGACGAATATGATAATGCTCTGTACCATTTTTATTATAAATTCATATGGAAAAGGAAGTGCTTTACATGTGGTGCTAATTTAATTCAAAGCACTGGAAATTATTGCCCTATTTGCGGCAATAAAACTTTACGATGGGGGGATGGAGATATGATTTATACTAAAATCGAAGCACATAATAACGGAAAAATAAAACGATGTCCTGTTTGCGATAATGAAGAAACAGATATGGAGGGTAGCTATTGCCAAATTTGTGGCATTAAACTTGTTAATTATTGTTCTAATTGCGATTGTAATTATGAGGATTCCTTGCCCACCAACGCTCGATACTGTCCGGTTTGCGGTTGCAATAGCACATTTTTGAATAGTGGAATCTTAAAAAAATGGGATTACAAAGAATTAGACGGTTTTTTAAATATTCCTGACGGAATTGATGAGGAGCTGCCGTTTTACGTCAATAATACTATCGACGAAAATCTTCCTTTCAATTAATCCGCTTCGGCGCTTTAATAAAATTTATGAGAATGGGGGAATTATATGAAAAAGAAAATTGTAGCACTATTAATAGCTTCATTAATCATTTCAACAACCGCCTGTGGAACAGATAAAACCACTGCGGGAAATGAACCGGATAAGCAGGCGGAAATAAAACCAGACAATCCCAATGCTCCAGATGTTCCAGAAACCGATTCTTCAACATCTGACGCCATAAACGCTCCCGATCCGGGCGAAGAGACTGAAGCCTCTTCAATCAGTGCTGATAGTGTACAACAACAAGTAGATGTTCGAGCTGTACCAACATCAGAAGGTTATGTCTGCGCATTTATCACAAACAATAGTGATACTATTATAGACGAATTAGATTTACAGATACTCTATAAAGATGAATCCGGAACTACTATCGATATCGCTGAAGATGGGCATGATATGGTGTTGCCTGGAAGTACGGTTGTATCTAGGATGGATGCACCGGACACTTACACATCATTAGAGCCTTCTGCTACTGTAGAATTAGGTGTCAATCCAAACTACGAGAATCATGCTGCCGATGTTGAGGTTGACACGAATGAGGGTGATGATTGCGTAATCGTGGAAATCAAAAACAAAGGCGGTGTTGATATTGAAGAAATAGAGTACATTCTTGTTTTTTACAAAGGTGATGCCGTTTCATTTGTCACCTATCCAGAAGATGTACGTGATGTAAAAGCAGGAGATTCTATTACAGAAAAAGTAGAGACGTATGGAAGAGATTATGATAAATATGAAACCTATATTAATCAAGCACACACTTTTGGTCTTTAACAGATCGTTATAATAGGGGGAAAGACTTATGAAAAAGAAACTTATTGCTTTGTTACTTTGTGGGTTCACAACTTTCTCTTTGTTCGGATGTACCAGCACTGAGACTAAAAAGGCCGACGCTGTATCAGGCGCTGAGAAGGATATTTCTGAAACTGAAACGTCAGACACAGTCAACAATGAACCGACTGAACCCAAAGGACCAGACTATGAATCAGGAACAAATCCAGAACTTTTAGAAGGTATCACCTATGAGGTACCAAAAAAGTGGGACAAAAAAATATCTGAAGACGGTAAAAACATATATTACTATCCTGACATGACAGGCACCGTCCCTGCAATAGTGATGATCACCTACCGCGCAATTGATTTTTCCTCAACCCCAACAGATGGTATTCCCGATCTGCTGTCACAAGTGGCTGATGGCCTTAGCTCCGGTGAGGGTGTTAAAGATTTGACCAAGACAGAGGCAACATTTAACAATGCTCCTTCACTGACAGCTAAATATGTACAAACAGTAAACTCTGCCGACTACGATGTCATCAGTAACATAATCCCAGTAAATCAGGCCGGAATGCTGACATACACCTATGGTATAAAACAGGGTACAGAGAATATTTATCAAGATGATTTTGATTATATTTACGAACACATCAAAATTCCTGCTCCCACCGAAACCACAGCGGCTGCACCTGAAGAGACTGCTCCAGAGGAAACATCTCCGAAAGTCTCTTCTTATGGTCCCGGTGTCCTAAAGGTTGGGACTGATATACCTGCGGGAGAATACATAGTGATTAATTCGAGCAGTAGAAGTGGTTATTTTTCAGTAAGTTCCGATGCAAATGGTGATGATATCCTGTTTAATGAAAATTTTGAATACAACTCTATTATCACCATAAACGATGGGGAATATCTTGAACTATCATCTTCACTGGCATATCCTTTTGAAGAATGGTGTTCACAGAATACCTTGGATACAACAAAGGAAGGCTCAATGTACAAAATAGGTGTTAACCTTCCTGCCGGTGAGTATAGACTTGATGCCACTGCCGATCGTGGTGGATATTATTGTATTTATCCAGACAGCAGGCAACAAGACATTCTTTCAAATGACAACTTTGAAGGACAAGCTTATGTAAGTGTATCTGATGGGCAGTATTTAGTATTATCAAATTGTATTATTGGGCAATAAATTAAAAAACCGGCCCCTGCGCCAACAGAGACCGGATCACATATCCGAAGATATGCAGTATTAACTTCGCAATTAATATTGTATCATCTCCGGAGACAGCCTGCAAGCGGAACAAAAGTTCGCTGGCTGTTATTTTATACCCATTTTTAAGGAGGATGATATTATGGCAAGTGTAAGAAAAAGAGGAAACGGATATCAGATAACGGTAAGTAATGGATACCATTCTGACGGCAGTAAAATAGTTGAAACTATGACTTATACTCCGGATCCAGGTATGACAAAACGGCAGATTGAGAAAAAGCTGGAAGAAGTAAAAGTGGATTTTGAAAGAGAAGTACGCTCCGGCCAGAACGTCAAAGGCAAACGCATGACACTGAAAGAACTGTCAGAACTATATATGGAAGATATGAAGCCCACTGGTGATGAAGATAAAGATTTCATGTCTATCACCACCTGGGCCAATTACAAGACCACTCTCCGGCTCCGTGTCGTTCCCAGGCTGGGGCATCTGAAGATAGGCAATATCATACAGAAAACATTGAATGACTATGCAAAGGAGCTCCGCAAGGATGGGGTTAGGAAGGACGGCAAATCAGGTGGCCTCTCTGAAACCACCATACATAAAGACTGTTGCCTGGTCAGTTCTATGCTGTCCTACGCCGTGGGAGAAGGCCTGCTGGAGATAAACCCTATCCTCTACGCTGGCAAGCAGAAACACTCCAGGAAGCCCCGTAGAGAGTATAAGGTGGACTATTTTACCATTGACCAGACAAAAGCCTTCCTGTGGGCACTGGACAACCCCATCGGCATAAAACACAAAGCTCATGACCGGGTACACAAGAACGGAAAGACCTATCATGTGCCTGAATACCTGCAGGAATGGCAGCTCTCTCTCCAGTGGCGCGCTTACTTTTACACGGCCCTTTTTATCGGGGACCGGCGGGGTGAAAACATATCATTTACCTGGGAAGATATTGATTTTGAAACCGGTGAGGTCATGATCAATAAATCGACCGCATATGCCGAACGGCAGATACACCATAAAAGCACAAAGACCTATCAATCCAGAGTGCCAGTAATACCGGACATAGTGGTAAATATCCTGAAACAATGGAAATCCGAGGAGCAGCGCATGTGCCTGGAGCAGGGATCTCACTGGCAGGGATACCGAGGAAAAGATTTTGATAAGAACTATGTCTTCATCCAGGAGAATGGAAAACAAATGCATCCATCAAGTCCTTACCACATGTTCAAGAAAATCATCCGGATATATAATGAAAATGCAGCCACAGATGAGGAACACATGATACCTCCGGATGCCACCCAGCACGATCTCCGTCACACCGCTGCATCTATCCTTATCTCAAACAACATGGATCCTCGCTCCGTAGCTGGTGTCTTGGGACACTCCAATCCATCAACTACATTAAACATCTACTCTTATTTCTTCAAAACAAAGAATCAAGAAGCTGCAGATATCATGAAAAGCTCCCTTTTAAGCGCAAAATAACCGTAGTAGTCAAATAGTAGTCAAACCACAAAAACCGCCCTTTCCGGACGGTTTTTCTTTCTCTTAAAAAACAAAAAAACCCTTGAAAATTCAAGGGTCTCCATCGAGCTGCCTAGCGGATTTGAACCGCCGACCTCCGCCTTACCAAGGCGACGCTCTACCAACTGAGCCAAGGCAGCATTCCTAGTGATGTGCTGTGTAACTCGTCATCACAATTAAGAATTCTAACAAAAGTTGTGTCAAATGTCAAGATATTTTTGAAAACTTTTTTATTTTTTTGTCGCAGCAGCCAGAACGGTGTAATATGCCCCCTGTGCGGTGCCCGGTTTGTGCACCGCACAGGTCATATTGTCACTGCTGTTTATCAATGCAGCGCTTTATTTTTTGTTTCCGCTGCAGTAGCCTGCCTGGAAATCCATGATGTTTCTGAGCTTCTGTCCCTGCATGTACCGTTTCAGGTTCTCCGTGCAGATATTTACCACCTTATCCAGGGTTTCCGGAAGGTGATAGAAGCCTGACACATGGGGCGTGATAAATACATTGGGATAATCCCACAGTCTGTGGTCAGCCGGAAGCGGCTCAGGTTTTGTCACGTCCAGGGCCACGCCTGCCAGACGGCCCTCATCCAGCACATCGCAGAGGTCCTCTGTACAGACCGCATCGCCGCGGCCGCCGTTCAAAAAGAAGGCACCCGGCTTCATGAGATGGAACAGTTCCTTGTCAAACAGGCCCCTCGTCTCCGGTGTACTGGGCAGGAAGGAGACCACCACATCGGCATGGGGCAGCAGTTCTCTGCAGTCCTTCATCAGATGCGGCTCATCAATGTACTCCGGGCAGTTTCCCGGACTTTTCTTCACACCAATGACATAAGCGCCCAGGGCATGGGCCATCTTGGCAAAGTGGCGGCCGATATCCCCCATTCCGAAGATCAGCACTGTAGAGTCCGCAATGGAAGTCACGGTTCCGTGTTCGTCCCAGATATGCTTATTCTGACTGTCACGGTAGAGATGCAGTTTCTTCTGCATGGCTAACAGCATGGCAAACATATGCTCGGAAACAGTCTTTCCGTAGGCTCCGTTTGCTGTTGTGACAACTGTATTTTCATCCAGAATGCCCTGGCCTGTATAAGCGTCAGCACCGGCAGAGTTTAACTGCAGCCACTGTAGTTTTTTGGAAGCTCCGATTTTATCTGCCGGGACATTTCCCAGAATGATATCCGCCTCCTGCACCTGTTCCCTGCTCACTTCCCTGATCGAGGAATATACAAAATGATTCCCCGGTGCCGCCTCCTCCAGAAGCTCTCTATGTTCTTCTCTCACAGGTATCACTACCAGAATTGTTTTTTCCCTCATGTTGCTACCTCCCGTTCTTTCTGCTGTAACACTTTAATGTTTTAATTATTACTATTTTAACAGGGCAAAGGATTTTCGTCAATCAAATGGAGTGTGGTAGTGCCGATTCTGTGATTTTCCACAGAGTGGACCAAGACCCGCACGCCTGAAAATTCACATTCAAATCTCTCGCCGTTTTTCGGCACCCTTCCTATGATGCTGCAGATAAATCCGTTGAATGTGTCATACGTGTCTGTGGGAAGATGAACACCCAGCGCCTCCGCCACATCGTCCAGCGGGGCACAGCCCTGTACCTTCCACTCCTTGTCACTGATCTTCTCGATTTCCCTGGGGCGCAGCGCTTCCTCCTCCTCGCACAGCTCCCCTACCAGGGCCTCCATCAGGTCATGAAGCGTGATGATGCCGGAGACACCGCCGTATTCGTCCACCAGCACGGCAAAATATGTCCTGTTCTTCTTCATATTGGAAAAAAGCACATCCGCCTTCATGCCGTCCGGCACAAACCAGGCCTTATCCACAGCCTGCGCCATGACAGCCTCACGCGATCTGTCCTCCATGCGGAAATAATCTCTGGTATCCAAAATACCCACAATATCGTCACAGCTCTCACCGCACACAGGATAAAAGGAATGGCGGGGACGTCTTATCATATCCTCCCACTCTGCCATATCATCTTCCAGATACAGCACATCCACATCAATACGGTGGGTACAGATCTGTTCCGCATCCATATCGTCAAAATCAAATATATTCTGTATCATCTCATTTTCCCGGGCATCAATGGTTCCCTGGGCATTTCCCTCCATGAGAAGCATACGGATCTCCTCCTCAGAAACCTTCTCCTCCTCTTCCTCCGGGTTAATACCCATCAGCTTCAGGATCAGGTTCGTGGATACTGTCAAGAGAAATACCAGCGGCGCAAATGCCCTGGACACTCCATAAAGCATGCCCGACATGGACAGCGCCATGGAATCCGCCTTTTTCATGGCAATACGCTTTGGAACCAGCTCTCCGAATACCAGGTTAAAATAAGCCAGTATCAGTGTGATCAAAAATACGGCAATGGATTTCAGCACGGATTCCGGAATGGCCACCCCTGCTGCCGTCAGCCACCCCACCAGGGGTCCGGCAAAGTTTTCCGCTGCAAACGCACTTCCCAGCAGTCCTGCCAGCGTGATGGCAACCTGAATGGTGGCTAAAAACCTGGCGGGCTGTTCCGTCAGGGCAGACAGCTTCACAGCCCTCTTATCCCCATCCGCAGTCAGCTTGCGCAGCCGTGTCTCATTCATAGAGATCACCGCGATCTCCGCACTGGCAAAAGTCGCATTTAAAAATATCAAAACAACCTGTAAAAGTAAAGCTCCTATCATTATCCTATACCTCCTGAAATCGTATTATGGAATCTTTCTCCCCATCTGTATGGGAAGTATGAAAAAACACAAAAAGGCACAGCCTGTATCCGGACCTCTCCGTATACAGACCACGCCTTATCTATCCATAATACGACATGGGGCAGCTAATCTGCTAAATGCACTATCACTATCGTCGCTATCCTCCATGTGCGCAATCACATCCTTTCCTCTTATTGTGTATTAAGATACCACTAAAACGCGCACCTGTCAATGCTGTTCTTTTGTGACTGTTCACTCTAAGAATTCCCTGATCTTCCCCCGGATTCTCTGCAGGGCATTGTCAATGGACTTGGGGCTTTTCCCCATAGCCTCCGCAATCTGGGTGTAGGTCATACCTTCCAGATAAGAGTCCAGCACCCGGGTTTCAAAACGGCTCAGATGCTGCCGGATCTTCTCCTGCATGACATTTACGTTCTCCCTGTCAATGACAATGGCCTCAGGGTCCTGCTGCTCAAAGGCCAGACTGTCAAGAATGGGACTTTCCTCCTCGCTGAGGGAAATGTAGGAGTTCAGCGGCTTATTTTTAAGCCTTCCCGACATTTCTATGGCCTTATAGATCTGCCGCTCCACACACAGGTTGGCAAAGGTGGCAAAGGTGGCGCTTTTCCCCGGCTGGTAATCTCTCAAAGCCCTGAACAGGCCAATCATGCCCTCCTGGATCAGATCCTCCCGCTCGCCGCCCACAATGAACATGGCATGGGCCTTTTTCAGTACCATCCCCTTGTATTTCTCCATGAGATAGTCCTCCAGCTCCTGCTCACCGTCCCTCAGCCGCTCAATCAATTCTTCGTCCGTAAACTGTTCGTAATTATCCATATTTTATCCCAAAAGCCGCTGTCTCACAATTTCATAAGCCAAAACTCCCGCAGCCACGGAAGCATTCAGGGAATCAATATCACCTTTCATGGGTATGGATGCCACAAAGTCGCATTTCTCCTTAACCATGCGGGATACGCCTTCCCCTTCATTTCCAATCACAAGACCGATCGGCCCTTTCAAATCAAGCTGGTACATGCTGGTGCCGCCCATATCTGCGCAGACAAACCACAGTCCTTCTTTTTTCAGCTCCTCTATGGTCCTGGCAATGTTGGTCACTCTCGCCACAGGCGTGTAATTCAGGGCTCCCGCTGAGGTGCGGGCAACGGTGGCGGTAAGGCCCACTGCTCTGTTTTTCGGTATGATCACTCCGTGGGCGCCTGCCAGATTGGCAGTACGGATGATTGCTCCCAGGTTGTGGGGATCTTCGATGTTGTCAAGGAGCACCACAAAGGGAGCCTCTCCCTTTTCCCTGGCCTTATTCAGAATATCATCCACTTCCGCGTAGTCATAGGCCGCTGTCACGGCAATGACTCCCTGGTGTTTTCCGGTCTCTGACATCTGGTCCAGACGCTCCTTTTTCACGAACCGCACCATGGTATCGTGCTTTTTCGCCTCTCTCAAAATTGTGCGGACAGGACCGTCCTCACATCGCTCCAGCACAAACAGCTTGTCCACCACGCGGCCTGAACGGAATGCCTCCAGCACTGCATTGCGGCCCTCTACTTTACTCTCCTGGAATTTCTCTTCCATCTGCTTCTCCTTCTTCCAAACCTGTTTTTATCAGCTCCAGCATTCTGTCCCACTGCTCCGTAAGATACAGATATCCCATCAGTGCCTCAAAACCGGTTGCTCTTCTGTAATCTGACATACTGGCATTTTTCGCCATGGTATAAGATTTCGCATTTCTGCCGCGCTTGAATACAGCTGCCTCCTCCTCTGTGAGATGCGGTTTCAGCTTCTCGATCATGGAGGACTGGGCAGAGGCCTTTACAAGCCTGCTTGCCCGGTTGTGCAGTTTATTCACCTGTGTATTGCCCTTTTCCACCAGTATGGTGCGGATCACCAGCTCGTAGATAGCGTCCCCGATATAAGCCAGGGTCAGGGGAGAATACGTTCTGATATCCGTATCCTCCAGACAGAACATGTCTTTTAACTTTCTTAAGCTCTCTTCCATTGTACACCTTCTCTTGTATCCTTCAGGATGATGCCCATGGAGGCAAGCTGGTCACGGATCTCATCTGCCCGCGCGAAATCTTTTGCTTTTCTGGCTGCCTGGCGCTCCTCGATCAGGCCTTCCACTACAGAGTCCAGCACTTCTTCTTTTTTATTCACGATCAGGCCAAGTACATCGCACAGGCCTGTGATCTTGTCAAAGAGCAGTTTTACAAATGCTTTTGTGCTGCCGCTTCCCGCCTGGGTGTTGGTGAATTTTACAAGCTCAAAAACAGCCGCAATGGCATCTGCTGTATTGAAGTCATCTTCCATGGACTCCTCATATTTCTTCACAAGGCCTTCGATTTCCGGAAGCTGCGCCTTTTCCGCCTCCGTAAGCTCTTCATCCCGGGCATTTTCAAGCAGATGCTTTAACTGGTCCACGCAGGTCACAATACGGTCCAGCGCATTCTTGGAAGCCTCCATCAGCTCGGCGCTGAAGTTTAAAGGACTTCTGTAATGGGCATTCAGCATGAAAAAGCGCAGTACCTGCAGGTCATATTTCTCGCCGATCTCACGGACCGTGAAGAAATTGCCCAGAGATTTTGACATCTTTCTGTTATCAATGTTCAGAAATGCATTGTGCATCCAGTATTTTGCAAAGATTTTGCCGTTGCAGCACTCAGACTGGGCAATTTCATTCTCGTGGTGCGGGAATACCAGGTCCTCACCGCCTGCGTGGATATCAATCTCCTCGCCCAGATATTTTTTAGACATGACAGAGCACTCAATGTGCCAGCCCGGCCTTCCCTCACTCCAGGGTGATACCCAGTAAGGCTCCCCTTCTTTTTTCGGCTTCCAGAGAACAAAGTCAAGGGGATCTTCCTTCTGGTCCTCCCCTGATACCTGGATAGAACGGAATCCTGACTGCAGGTCATCCAGATTCTTGTGGGAGAGTTTTCCATACTCGCTGAAATTCTTTACCCGGAAGTAGACAGTGCCGTTCACCGCATAGGCAAATCCTTTGTCAATGAGCGTCTGGATCATGTCGATCATGCCGTCAATCTCCTGGGTTGCCAGGGGATGTGTGGTGGCAGGCTTTACATTCATATCAGCCATATCCTTTTTGCACTCTTTGATGTAGCGCTCGGAGATCTCTTCCGCAGGTACACCCTCCTCGATGGCTTTTGCAATGATCTTGTCATCCACATCCGTGAAATTGGATACATAGTTTACTTCATATCCCTTGTACTCCATATATCTTCTCACTGTGTCGAAAACGATCATGGGTCTGGCATTTCCGATGTGGATAAAATTGTATACGGTAGGGCCGCACACATACATTTTTACTTTTCCTTCCTCCAGGGGAACGAAGTCTTCTTTTCTCTTTGTCAGGGTATTGTAAATCTTCATGTCTCTACTCCTTTTCTTCTATTAATTCCTGAAGTTCGTATTCCAGCTTCTGCAGCTTTGACTTCAGGTGTTCATTCTCACTCTGCAGTTTTCTGATATCCTCCAGTACCGGGTCAGGCAGATGAACCTGGTCCATATCACTTCTTGGCACTTTCTGGTTCTCCCGCTTCACAATACGGCCCGGAACACCGACTACGGTACAGTTGGGAGGAATCTCCTCCAGCACTACGCTTCCCGCACCGATTTTGGAATTTTCCCCAATGGTGAAGGAGCCCAGTATTTTCGCCCCGGCACTTACCATCACATTGTCCTTCAGGGTGGGATGGCGCTTGCCGGTCTCTTTGCCGGTACCGCCCAGGGTCACGCCCTGGTAAAGCGTCACATTGTTGCCTATGACTGTTGTCTCACCGATGATAACACCGGTGCCGTGGTCAATAAACAGTCCCTTTCCTATTTTTGCCCCGGGATGGATTTCAATACCTGTTTTTCTGGCTGCCCTCTGGGAAATCCATCTGGCAAGGAAATAGTGGCCTTTTTCATAAAGCTTATGCGCCCTTCTATACTGGATCATGACCCGGAAACTGGGATACAGAAGGACTTCCAGCGGCGTTTTGATGGCCGGGTCCCTTTCCCGGATAACCTGAAATTCTTCTTTTATATGTTTGACAAATCCCATGGTTTATTTCCTTTCTATGGTAAATATGGAATAAAAAACGCCTCTATATGGCTGTTACTGCCATATAGAGACGAAGAAATCACTCCGCGGTTCCACTCTATTTGAGGACATCAGTCCCCCGCTCACACCTTTAACGCAGGTACACGGACCTTCCCGTATGACAGGCAGGTCAGCTCCCGGATGCACTTTCACCTTTTCCTTTTCGGGCAGCTCTCAGCCGGTGACTGTCCTTCTCTGTAAAAATTCCCAGGTTACTCTTTCCGTTCACAGCTTTTTCCATATCTTTCTCTAGTTTATGCATAAATGGACTGTTTGTCAATGGATTTTTTCACTTTACGTTTTCTCTTGCCATCAGCAGACTGGTAAAGGAATCTGCCGGCATAGGTCTTGCATAGTAATAGCCCTGTCCGTATTCACATCCCACAGAGCGCAGAAAATCTCCCTGCTCCTTCGTCTCGATACCCTCTGCAATGGTGCGCATGCCCAGTTTTTTTGCCATGCGTACCAGGGAGGCCAGGATCTCAGGGCCTCTGCCGGAGATCCCCTGGTCTTCCAGGAATTTCATGTCCATTTTCAGGATATCCACAGGCACATCCTTCAGCATGTTCAGAGAGGAATATCCGCTCCCGAAATCATCCATCAGCACCTGGAACCCGTAGTTCTGCAGTTCCTTCATGGCTGCCAGAAGCTGCTGGGGATTATCCGTATAGGCACTCTCCGTGATCTCCAGCCGCATCATCTGCGGCTCCAGCCGGTACCTTTCTGTCAGGTCTATGATGCTTCTGCAGAGATTGGGATCATAGAACTCCAGCCTGGATACATTTACAGACACCGGAATGTTTTTTAAGCCGCGGCGCCTGAGCTCCATCATATTCCTGCAGACTTCCTCCCTGATGTAGGCGTCCAGCTTGATGATAAAGCCATTATGCTCAAAAAACGGAATGAAAAATCCGGGCGACACCATACCCTTTTCCGGATGGTTCCACCGCACCAGCGCCTCAGCGCTCACCACATCTCCTGTGTTCAGGTCCACAACCGGCTGGTAATAAACCTCAAACTGTCTCTGGAGAAGTGCCTCCTCCATGGAGTTGGTAAGCTGCTGCTCACTTAAAACGACCTGATGGAGCTCGTCATTGTACACTGCGTAAGCGCGGTTTGAATTTCCCTTGACTGTACGCAGGGCCAGGTTTGCCCTGTCACACATGAGATCCACGGACATGCCCCTGTCCTCAATGGTGTAAACCCCGTAATAGAGATTGATCTTCTGCTCTATCTTCACAGACGCCAGGCTTTTCTCCATCTGGTCCCGCACCTGCTGCAGCTCCTCTGTCCCTGCCGGAAGGCATACGGCAAAATGGTCTGCCTCCAGTCTTCCGTAGGTCCCCTTACTTTTCAGGCATTTCTGAAGCCCCTCGGCAATCAGAAGCAGTATCCTGTCTCCCATAAAATTGCCGTAAAGCTCGTTGATCACCTTAAAGCGCTCAATATCAAACTGCACCATATTGTAGGTCCCCTCAGGATTCTGTCTCAGGAAATCCGCGGTCTTCCGACAGAAAGTGGAGCGGTTATAAAGGCCTGTGAGGGCATCATGATCCAGCAGGTACCTGAGCTCCTCATTCTTCTGCTCAATGAGAAGTTCATTCTCCCTGCTCTCCGTCACGTCGATATTCACGATGCGGAAGACAGGTACCCCGTCCTCCACCTTGTATTTCAGGGCATTCAGACTGAACCACCGAAGGCTTTTGTCCTTTCTTCTCACCTGATGGACCAGGGAGATCCTGTCATTACTGTCCTTGTTTTCCCGCAGCCGGTTAAGAATATATTCTGTATCGCCGCCAACCCACAGAGCAGTCAGATCACTGCTGAATTTCTCCTGGAACTCCTCCCTGTCATAGCCGAACTGCCGGCAGAATCCGTCATTAAAATACTCCACCTGCACCTTATCCGTCACCTTCCAGACACCAATGCCGCCCGGGACAGAGTCGATCAGGGAGTTCAATTCATTCCTGGTCTCAAAAAGGGCATTTTCCAGCCGTTTCCGCTCCAGAATATGCTTAACCACAATATTTTCTACACGCTTTTTTACCACCATGGCCCGGTACGGCTTGTTGATAAAATCGTCCGCCCCAAGCAGCAGGGCCCGCTCCTCCGAATTTTCCTTCTCTGAAGTTGCCATGATGACCGGAATACCCGAAAGTGTCTCCTCCTCCTTCATGGTTTTCAGGACCTCGAACCCGTCCATGCGCGGCATGACAATATCCAACAGGACAACATCCACCGGCTGGCTGCGAAGGATCTCCATGGCTTCCACTCCGTCTGCAGCCTGAAGAATGCTGTACTCGTCATCAAAGATATTCTCCAGGAGCGCTCTGTTCAATTCTACGTCATCTGCAATCAGCATGGTCTTTTCTCTCTGCATCTGTTTATAACCCTTCCTCGTTTTTCTCCTGTCTGTTCTCAAAAGCTTTTGGTGCCCTGCAGAATCTTTCTATCATATCCTGCATCTTCTCTGCAGTCCTCACTATCTTTTATTATAGCTCACAGTACGCCTGCAAACAAGATTTTTCCGGACAAAAACGGGTACAAAATCCTGCGATTCTGCACCCGTTTCTTACAAGAGGCTGATTTTTGTATTTTTATTTTCAAGGAAGGCTGTTCAAATCACAAAACTTAGCAGATGCCCTGAGCGAGCATTGCTTCTGCAACTTTTTCAAATCCGGCTGCGTTGGCACCGACTACATAGTTGCCCTCGTGGCCGTATTTCTTAGCTGCATCTACCATGTTGTGGCAGATGTTAACCATGATGCCCTGTAATTTTGCATCTACTTCTTCAAAGCTCCAGCTCAGACGCTCGCTGTTCTGGGACATCTCAAGTGCGGATGTGGCAACACCGCCTGCATTGGCAGCTTTGCCCGGTGCGAAGATAATGCCGTTCTCCTGCAGATATTCGGTAGCTTCCAGTGTGGTAGGCATGTTGGCGCCCTCGCATACTGCAAAGCATCCGTTAGCTGCCAACTGTTTTGCATCCTCAAGCTGCAGCTCGTTCTGTGTCGCGCAAGGAAGGGCAACATCCACTTTTACGCTCCACACACCTCTGCCCTCGTGGTATTCTGCATTCGGTCTGTAGTTCTTGTACTCCGTCAGACGGGCACGTTTTACTTCTTTGATCTCTTTTAACGCTGCCAGGTCAATGCCTTCGGGATCATAGATCCAGCCTGCGGAGTCGGAGCAGGTCACCGGTTTTGCACCTAACTGGTATGCTTTTTCAATAGCGTAAATGGCAACATTTCCTGCGCCGGATACGGCAACGGTCTTGCCGGCCAGCTCTTTGCCGTTTAATTTCAGCAGCTCTTCTGTCAGGTATAACAGACCGTATCCCGTAGCCTGTGTTCTCACCAGGGAACCGCCGTATGTGAGGCCCTTTCCTGTGAGAACGCCTTCGTAAGCGTTGCGGATTCTCTTATACTGGCCGAACATATAGCCGATTTCTCTTGCGCCTACACCGATATCACCTGCAGGTACGTCAGTGTCTGCACCGATGTGTCTGTACAGCTCTGTCATGAAGCTCTGGCAGAATGCCATAACCTCTCTGTCTGATTTTCCTTTCGGATCAAAATCAGAACCGCCTTTGCCGCCGCCGATAGGAAGTCCGGTGAGTGAGTTTTTGAAAATCTGCTCAAATCCCAGGAACTTGATGATTCCCAGATATACGGACGGATGGAAACGGAGACCACCCTTGTACGGTCCGATGGCACTGTTGAACTGTACGCGGTAACCTTTGTTCACCTGCACATTGCCGTTGTCATCTACCCACGGTACACGGAACATGATCACGCGCTCCGGCTCAACCAGACGCTCCAGCAGTGCTTCTCTGCGGTACTTTTCTTCGTTTGCTTCAACAACAGGTTTCAGGGACTCCAGGACCTCTCTGACAGCCTGATGGAATTCCGGTTCACCTGGATTTTTCTTAACTACTGATTCAATTACCTCATCTACGTATGACATGACGATCCTCCTATAGTGATATGTGTAAAACTTATGTAGGTTATTATAAAACCTGTTGCCAGATTTTGCAAGTTTTATTTTTAGTTCCTGCAGATTTTTTCATAAATTTTACTTTTTCCGGACTTTTCCAAAGAAAAGTGAATCTTTCTTTCGTGAAAGTGTCATATACTTCTTCTATTTAAAGTGATTTATTTGTAGCGTATTGACAATACAAAACAAATATCAGATTCTGGTCGTCCACTCTGAGCAGTCCCATACCTTGGAAACCAGGCCGTCATAGAACTCCGGCTCGTGGCATACCATGAGGATCGTCCCTTTATATTCCTTTAGGGCGCGCTTTAATTCTGCCTTGGCATCCGCGTCCAGATGGTTGGTAGGCTCATCCAGAAGCAGCAGGTTGGTCTCCCTGTTCAAAATCTTGCAGAGGCGGACCTTGGCCTGCTCCCCGCCGCTCAGTACCCGCACCAGGCTCTCGATATGCTTTGTGGTCAGACCGCATTTTGCCAGGGCTGCTCTCACCTCATACTGGGTATAGGCGGGGAACTCCTCCCAGATTTCCTCAATGCAGGTACGTTTATTTCCCTGGGGCATCTCCTGCTCAAAATAGCCGATCTCCAGATAATCACCCAGATGTACTTTGCCGGACAGCGCGGGGATCAGGCCCAGAATACTCTTAAGAAGTGTGGTCTTGCCGATGCCGTTGGCACCCACAAGGGCAATCTTCTCTCCCCTCTCCACCGTGAGAGTCAAAGGCTTTGACAGCGGCTCTTCGTAGCCGATCACCAGCTCTTTTGTCTCCACCACAAAACGGCTGGGTGTCCTGGCTGTCAGAAAATGAAATTCCGGCTTCGGCTTTTCCTTTGCCAGCTCAATGACATCCATCTTATCCAGCTTCTTCTGCCTGGACATGGCCATGTTTCTGGTAGCCACACGGGCTTTATTGCGGGCAACAAAATCCTTCAGCTCACTGATCTCCTGCTGCTGCCTTTGGTATGCCGCCTCAAGCTGAGCCTTCTTCACTGCGTAGACCTCCTGGAAGTGGTCATAATCCCCCACATACCGGTTAAGCTGCTGATTGTCCATATGATAGATAAGGTTCACCACCTGATTCAAAAAGGGGATGTCATGGGAAATGAGGATGAACGCATTCTCATATTCCTGGAGATACCGTTTCAGCCATTCAATGTGCACCTCGTCCAGATAGTTGGTTGGCTCATCCAACAGCAGAATGTCCGGTTTTTCCAGCAGCAGCTTGCCCAGAAGCACCTTGGTCCTCTGTCCGCCGCTCAAATCCGTCACATCCTTGTCCAGCCCGATGTCTGAAAGTCCCAGTGCCCTTCCCACTTCCTCCACCTTGGAATCTATGATATAAAAATCATGCATGGTGAGCATATCCTGGATGGTGCCCAGCTCCTCCATCATTTGGTTCAGCTCCTCCTCAGAGGCGTCCCCCATACGGTCGCAGATGGAATTCATATTCTCCTCCATCTCAAAAAGCCAGGCAAATGCAGATTTCAGCACATCACGGATGGTCATGCCTTTTTCCAGCACGGTGTGCTGGTCCAGATAGCCAACCCGGACATTCTTCGCCCACTCGATCTTACCCTCATCGGGCATTAGTTTGTTGGTGATGATATTCATGAAAGTGGATTTTCCCTCCCCATTGGCACCCACAAGGCCAATATGCTCGCCTTTTAAAAGGCGGAAAGATACGTCCTGAAAAATAGCCCTGTCACCGAAGCCGTGGGACAGATGTTCTACGTTTAAAATACTCATGTTTCCTGATCCTCTCCTGTTGTTTATTACTGCCGCTGGCAGCATCCGCCGCAGCCGCCGCCTGAGCGGTCATCCGGCATCAAATCCCTTGCGTCAGTCAGCGCGCAGATGGCCTGGGCAGAAATCCCCTCGCCGGCTCCCGTGAAGCCGAGTCCCTCCTCTGTGGTCGCTTTTATGTTGACCTGGTTTTTCTCCAGATGCAGGACCTCCGCGATGTTCTCTGTCATTTTATCTATATGAGGCAGCATCTTGGGCTTCTGCGCGATGATGGTGGCATCAATATTATTGATCACATACATGTTTTCCTCCAGAAGCTTTCCCACATGCGCCAGCAGTTTCATACTGGATGCCCCCTCGTATTTTGGGTCCGTATCCGGAAAATGCCTGCCGATATCATGAAGGGCCGCAGCGCCCAAAAGTGCGTCCATAACGGCATGCAGCAGCACATCCGCGTCGGAATGCCCCAGAAGTCCCTTCTCCCAGGGAATCTTCACGCCTCCAAGTATCAAATCCCTTCCCTCTACCAGTTTGTGTACATCATATCCCATACCTACACGTATCATAGTCGTTCTCCTTTCCCGCCGTCGTTTTATCTGTTCTGCGGACAGACTACCCGCATTCTCAATTTATAACTATACGGCCCTGCGCTTGTCTGCGCAGATTTCGGCCATACGCAAAGTATAACAGATAAGCTGTCTGCATGACAAGGCCGTTCTGTACATGGCCAAAAAGAGGCAGAATACCGCTTTTTTGGATATTCTGCCTCTTTTCCTCATTCTGTTCTATGAAATGTCTGTTTCTTGCCGTTCAGCCTTCTGCAGTCTGTGTGCATGCTCCGAACGCCTACTCTATTCCTGTCACTTCATAGCCTGCATCCGCAACCGCTTTTTTCAGTGCGTCCCTGGATACGCCTTCGCCTGCTTCCACATACGCAGCTTTGTCCTCCAGGCTTACCTCTGTCTTAGTCACACCCTCCACTGCGTTCAGGGCTTTTGTCACTGCTGCCTGGCAGTGCGGGCACATCATTCCTTCGATTTTCATGGTGATCATATTGGTTTCCTCCTTATTTTCCGGCAGTGTTCTGCCTTTATTTGCTGTGTTGACGGTTTCTGTCTGTTCTTTTTTGACGGGTTTCTTCAGTACATGGAAGAAGCGGAGCCGCAGGGCATTGGTCACAACGAAAAAGCTGCTGAGACTCATAGCCGCCGCGCCGAACATGGGACTTAGCTTTAACCCAAACATGGGATAGAGAAGTCCTGCCGCCAGCGGGATTCCGCAGGCGTTATAGAAAAATGCCCAGAACAGATTCTGTTTAATATTGCGGATCACCGCTTTACTGAGGCCCACGGCGGTCACCACATCCAGAAGATCACTCTTCATCAGCACAATATCTGCGCTCTCAATGGCTACGTCCGTACCTGCGCCGATGGCGATTCCCACATCAGCTCTGGCAAGCGCGGGGGCATCGTTGATTCCGTCGCCTACCATGGCCACTGTCCTTCCGCCCTCCTGAAGCCTTGCCACTTCCCGTTCCTTGTCCTGAGGCAGTACCTCGGCAATGACGGTATCTATATCCAGCTGCCGTTTGATGGCCTCTGCAGTCCTTTTATTGTCCCCTGTGAGCATGATGACCTCTATGCCCAGCTTCTTCATCTCCCGGATGGCCTGGGCGCTTGTCTCCTTCACCACATCGGCGGCGGCGATGATGCCCAGGATTTCCTTTTCGTCAAAGAACAGAAGCGGTGTCTTGCCCTCCTCTGCCAGGCGTTCCATGTCACGCGCCTGCGTCTCTGTGGCAAGTCCCTTTTCCCCGGCGAACTTTTCATTACCTGCAAAGTACAGTTTTCCGTTTATCTCTGCCTGCACGCCCCGGCCTGATATGGCAAGGAAATTCTCCGCTCTGGCAGCTTTTATCCCTTGTGCTCCGGCTCTTTCAAGGATCGCCTCTGCCAGGGGATGTTCACTTTTTTCTTCCAGGGCAGCCGCCACTTGAAGGAGCTCCTCTTCTGTCCGTTTATTTGGAAGGATATCGGTCACCTGGGGTTTGCCCTGGGTGATGGTGCCTGTTTTATCCAGCACCACGCTCTTTATATTGTGGGTGATCTCCAGTGCCTCCCCGGATTTGATAAGAATTCCGTTTTCCGCGCCTTTTCCCGTTCCCACCATGATGGCAACAGGTGTCGCCAGTCCCAGTGCGCAGGGACAGGAGATGACCAGCACGGCAATGGCGCAGGAGAGTGCAAATTCAAAGGTGGCCCCCGCAATGATCCAGGCAGCCGCTGTGATCAGCGCGATTCCCATGACCACCGGCACAAAAATACCTGCTATCTTATCCGCAATCTTGGCAATGGGCGCTTTGCTGGAACTGGCCTCCTCCACCAGGCGGATGATCTGGGAAAAGGTGGTGTCATCCCCTACCTTTGTTCCCCGGAAACGGATAAATCCCGCCTTGTTCATGGTCGCTGCGATCACGGTATCTCCCACGTTCTTCTCCACGGGAATGCTCTCCCCTGTGATGGCGGCCTCATCCACGCTGGTGCTGCCCTCGATTATAATGCCGTCAGCGGGAATGCTGCTGCCCGGTTTTACGATAAAGATATCGCCGGCCACAGCCTCCTCAGCCGGAATCTCTATCTGACGGCCGTCACGTTCCACAACAGCCGTTTTTGGTGCCATATCCATCAGTTTCCGGATCGCCTCGCTGGTCTTTCCTTTGGAACGGGCCTCCAGGTATTTTCCCACATTGATAAATGCCAGGATCATCACGGCAGACTCAAAATAAAGGTCATGCCTGTACTGGTTCACCAAAGCGGTATCCTGCACGCCCAGGCCGTAGCCTATGCGGTATATGGCAAAGATGCCGTAAACCAAAGACGCGGTTGAGCCGATGGCGATCAGGGTATCCATATTGGGCGCCCCGTGCATTAAGGTGGAAAAGCCCTTTGTGTAATAAGCCCGGTTCACATATGCCACCGGAAGACATAAAAGGAACTGGGTCATGGCAAATCCCACCGCATTCTCAGGCCCGCTTAAGAATCCCGGCAGCGGCAGCCCTGCCATATGCCCCATGGAGACATACATAAGCGGGATCAGGAACAGGAAGGAAAGAATCATCCGGTTCTTCATCTCATGCATATGTTTTTCCACCGGTGACTCTCCCGGCTCAGCGGCATCTGCCCGGGATGTCTTTGTTTCGGAGGCACTTTTGGTCTTTTCCGCTGCCTTATGATCTCCTGCGGCAGCGGCGCCGTAGCCCGCATGTTCCACTGCATTTTCTATATCCTGCACAGACAGTGCGGACTCATCGAAATCCACCTGCATGCTGTTTGTCAGCAGGTTTACGCTGACATCCTTCGTGCCGGGCAGCTTTCTGACACATTTCTCTACCCGGGACGAGCAGGCGGAACAGGTCATGCCTGTCACGTCAAATTTCTGTTTCATAATATTTCGCTCCCTTCCGCGTGCTCCCGTTACACTGCTGTACGGATTCCGACACGGCAGACCATGGCCTGCACAGAAACCGCAGCGGTATACGGGTTATTTTAATATTTTACCCAGCATAGTCACCAGTTCATCCACCTTTTCTTCTCTTTCCTCATCAGTATCTGCATTTCGAATACAGTTTTTCAGATGGGCTGTGAGAATCTCCTTGTTCGCTTTGTTCAGAATGGCTTCTGTTGCCATGAGCTGCTGGGAAATGTCAATACAGTACCTGTCTTCCTCCACCATCTTCAGAATCCCGTCTATCTGCCCCCGGGCTGTTTTCAGAAGACGGCTGATCTTCGCTTTATCTGCCTGCATTTGCACAGCTCCTTTCCCTATGTGGACTTCCATTTTACCACTACACCCCTGGGGGGTGTTATCTCTTTCAAAAATACAATAACAAAAAACGGAGCAAAAGTCAACACTTTTACTCCATTTTCTTTCCTACGGCAGTATTATATTTTAATGTTACTGTTCCCACGCTGCTGCCTCGTCACCATTTATTTCTTACTTTTTCCGCAAATCCCAGCATATGATGGATTTTCAGCTCTGTACCGTCATCCAGAACTGCTGTACCGTCGAAATGGCCGAACACCTGATGCTGGTCACTTAAGATAATTCCTGCCGAGGTATATGCCCTGCGGTCCAGGACCGGCGTGAAGGTCAGATCCAGCCTGTCATCTGAGGAGGTAAAGTACCAGGGTTTCAGATACTGCTCCCTGCCCTCCTTCTCCCCCGGAATATGGAACCTGACCTGTTCCAGCTTATGGGCGTGACTGTCATAGAACAGCATGTTTTCAGACGCTGCGGAGGTATCACCAAAGCCATACCCCAGATTAAAGCTGAACACTTTACCGTCGATCCATCCATGCATGGCACTCCAGTACCAGGTGTTGCTGTAGGTCCAGACACCGCGTCCCCAGTCCAGAAGTCCGAAACTGTCCTCCGGGTTCAGGTAATGGCGGCGGCCTTTGTATTCCACTACGCCTCTGGCCCGCATGCCGATGATCTTCTGGTTGTAGTAGAACGCCTTCTCCTTCTCAAAAGGAGTGGCGATCACCATGCTGTCCTCCGGCTCCTTATCCAGGATGATTTTCATTCTGATCGGCTCATGGTCCTCAAAATTCTTCATCCAGGCCCTCAAAACACGCCTGCCTTTCTCGACACGGAAGGAGAAATAACACTTTTTGTCGTGATATTTTGTCTCCCCGTATCCCGAATCCGGCGGCAGATTGGTCTTTCCCATAGGAAAAACCGTCATAGGGCTCACGGTCCGTTCTGTCCGGGCATCAAAGTCCAGAAAAGAAATGCTCATAAGCCCCATATAACTGTTGTCATCCACAGTCAGAGCCACCCCGAAATGAGAATTATGGATCAGATAGTAATCCCATTCCTTAATTCGGAAAGGATTGGCCTGAATCTTATCCCTGTCGTATTTTTTTACCAGTGACAGGGCATATCCGGCCTGCGCCAGATTTCCGTATTCGTCCAGCAGATTCCCGGGTTCCAGTTTTTTCTGCATACAAAATCCCCCTTTCACACAGTCCTTTTATCCCAGTGCTACATCCAGAATCATCATGACTACAAATCCAACGGCAAATCCGATGGTCGCAATATTGGAATGATCTCCCTCACTGGCCTCAGGGATCAGCTCCTCCACCACCACGTATACCATAGCGCCTGCTGCAAAAGACAGCAGATACGGAAGAACCGGTGTGATATAGGAAGCCAGAAGTATTGTCAAAAGCGCTCCGATAGGCTCCACGATTCCGGAGAGGGTGCCCATGGTAAAGGCCCGTGCTCTGGTATTTCCCTCACTTTTCAGCGGAAGGGATATGATGGCTCCCTCCGGGAAATTCTGGATGGCTATACCGATGGAGAGGGCAAAAGCTCCCATCATACTGATGTCTGAATTCTGCGCCAGCATACCGGCAAACACCACGCCCACTGCCATACCTTCCGGTATATTATGAAGGGTGACTGCCAGGACCAGCATGGTATTCTTCTTCAGACTGCATTTTTTTCCCTCCGGCTCGCTGCATCCCAGATGCAGATGGGGAATCAGGCGGTCCATGGCAAGCAGAAACAAAATTCCGAGTCCAAAGCCTACAGCCGCCGGTATGAAAGCCAGTTTTCCCATATGCTCCGACATATCCATGGAGGGAATGAGCAGCGACCACACGGAAGCGGCTATCATAACACCTGACGCAAATCCCAGAAGCATTTTCTGCACCAGGGGTTTGATCTCATTTTTCAGGAAGAACACACAGGCAGCTCCCAGTGTAGTTCCGGCAAAGGGAATTAAGATTCCCAGAAATGTATTCATATTTTATCACCTGCTTTTCTTTTATTCGTAGATTTGCCGATGTCTGTTTACGCAGCTCTGTTCTGCGGTTTATAGGATACCGGCAAATGTTAAAATTATTGTAGCATAATCCAGACTAATTTGCACTAATTTTGTTAAGTTTTCTGTTAGCTTCCATTCCTTTCCTAACGGTTCGCACGCCGCTGTCCCGTCAGGTGCTTTCAGGCCAAAAGCATAAAAACACCCGGGCAGCCGGGCAGGCGGAACATTCTTTACAGAAAAAGACCCTGTAAAGAAACAGCTGTGCGGCCGTTCTCTTTTACAGGGTCTGCGTCTGTAACCTTTGAAATATGTAACCTTTAAATTATGAAGCCAATGATTTCCCCAGTTTTCTGCAGGCTTCTTTTTCATCATCACCGGGTTCCTCGCTGCAGATCACGCTGTCGCAGACAAGCTCTGCGCCGTCCTTTCTGCATTTTTCCTCCCAGGTGCGCATCCATTCTCCATCACCCCAGCCGTAAGAGCCAAACAAAGCGATTTTCCTGCCTTTCAGCTTTGGTTCACAGTCCGTAAATAAAGGTTCAAATTCTGTATCCTCAAGCTCCTCATCTCCCATGGACGGGCATCCGAAGGCCACTGCGTCAAATTCATCCATTTTCTCTGCACTGAATGTTTCAGGAGTGAAAGAAAAGGCCTCCGCCCCTGCTTCTTTTGCACCTTCTGTCACCGCCTCAGCCATCCTCTCGGTATTTCCGGTTCCGCTCCAGTATACAACTGCTATTTTACTCATGATAATATCCTCCATATCGCATCATCTTGGGCAGAAGCTTTTTATGCCGCCACTGCCAGTTTCCAGACAGGTTTTCCCTGCTGCCACAGCCTGAGATAGATTTCCCTGCATTTCCGGAATCTCTCAAACAGCTTCATGGTCTCACACTCGTTGCAGTACACTTTCCAGCAGCCTGCACATTTGCTGTTTTTCCCGGCGTTTTCAATAAATCCTTTCACATCGCCTAAGGGATATCCCAAAAACAGGCCTATCTCGTGAGGGAAGTTCCCACCTTTCTCAAGCCGTATGTGCAGCCGTTCAATTGCCTGGTCAACGTCAGTATTCTCATATCCGTATGTTTGTAAAAATTCTGCCACACCGGGTTTTGTCAGATCTTCTTTCAGCTTCTGCCTTCTGTAGACGTAAATCAGTGCCGTCCCTTCCCGTTTTCTCACCACGGAAAGGGAGATTCCTTTCTCGGCAAACTGTTGTTTCAGGCTTTTAAGCTGGCCATCCAGCTCCTTCCAGGAAGCATAAGGCATATTAAAAAGATTTGCCGTCTTGATGGATGCCAGCGTCGGTGAACAATGTTCTACCAGATAACGTTCCAGCATATGGTTTTATTCCTTTCCTGCATATTCTTCTAAGACATTGTGCAGGGCCGCGGCACTGCTCGTGTGCACCCTGGCCACCGGAATCTGATTCTTCTTTGCCTCCTGAAGAGCGCTCACCACCATTTTATGGGAAACCGTGTTGGTGAACAGGATCATCAAATCCGGACAGCCCAGTTTTTTCTTCAGGGCGCCTTTTTCCTTGGCAAAAACCTTGGCCTTACAGCCATGGCACTTACAGATAGTTTCATACTGACAGACCATTCTCTCATTTCCGCCTACAATGACAATACTCATGGGCAAATTCTCCTTTTTCAGTTAGTTGTATCTAACTCATAGTTTTTATTAGAGCGGATGCAACTGCGTACATCCGCTGATTGGGTTGTGTATGTTTATGTGGAGTGGTGTTTCTTTTGGTTAGCTACAGCTAACTTATGTCATATACTATACACAGTTTCATAGCGTGTGTCAAGAAGATTTGTAAAAAAGATTGCCGTCTTGTATCCGCCACTGCCCGCCTGTGCATAACCGCCTAAATTTCAAATGTCTCCAGATCTTCCGGTACGAAAAGATTTCCGCTGTAGTATTCCCTGCCCTCCTCTGTATAGAGGCGTTTTCTGTCAGCCAGGTTTCTGTCCTCCGTGTGGTACAGGATGAGATTCGGCACCTCCAGTTCCCGGGCGGTTATGCAGGCGTCTTTTGCCGTGCTGTGGTGTTTTTCATAAGGTTTGAAAATATCCCTCTGTGCGTAGAGGCAAAACGCCTCATGCATGAGCCAGTCGCTGCCTTTTATAAATTCCTCATCTTTTTCGTTATAAGGTTCATCTCCGGCGCAGGTCAGTCTGATACCCTCTTTTGTTTTCAGAGTGAATCCGAATTGTTTTGCCTTGGTGGAAAAAATATCAAAAAATACAGTCTCGCATCCCAGAATCTCTGCCCGGCTTCCGTGTTCCACTGTGACAAAACGGATGCGTTCCCCCAGATGCCTGGTCACTTTCTTCTGTATGGTCATTTCCGTGATGGTGGTGAGAATCCGCTTCAAGTCCTCATGACAGTAGATCCGCAGTTCTCCCTGATACTTTCCCTGCTCTATGGCTGTGCCGATCATGCGTATCATCCACACAACTCCCAGAAGATGGTCCACGTGTTCATGGGTTACAAAAATATCATGTATATCTGTAACAGGAATCTCTGCCACTTTCAGTCTTTCCAGAATTCCGTTACCGCCTCCTGCATCTACCAGAAAGTGCCGGTTTCCCTCAGTAAGGGCAAAACAGGTATTGTAGCATTTTGTCACCGTAGCATGACCGGTGCCCAGCATTGTAAGTTTCATATGTAACCTCCCTTTGTAAAAACAATGTATCCTTAAATATCATAGACAGTTTTCCGAAGAAAATCAATTTCTTTCTCTGCTTTTTTCTTTTATCCTCTCATTTCTGTCTCTTATGATGTCTCTCTTGACTCTTTGATTTCGATTCTCTATAGTAACAGTAAAAGTAGCTGTGAAGGGGGCTGTTTCATGAAAATCAAATTACCGGTTACACTTTACCAGCGTATTTTAAGCATATTGTCCTTCCTGCTTCTGGCCGGACAGATCTTATGTCTTATTCTGCGCTGGAATCATTTGCCTGATGAGATTCCCACCCATTTTGGATTGAGTGGACAGGCGGATGCCTACGGTTCCAAAGGGTCTGTGATCCTTCTGCCGGTCATAAGTATTTTGATCTATCTGCTGATGATATTTGTGGAAAAATTTCCCGAACTCTGGAATGTGCCCGGTCATGTGACGCCTGAGAACATCGGATGGATCTATGGAAATGTAAAAAGTATGCTTGTCTCCGAAAAGTTCGGTGTCTGTTTTATCTTCTTCTATATAAATTACTGCACCGTATTCTGCCGCGATATAGGGGCGTGGTTCCTGCCTGTATCGATGCTCTATCTTGCAGGCACTATGATTTTCTTTCTCCGGAGAGCCGTACATTTTAAATAGCTTCTTCTTCCCTGCCAAAACGCGCATAAAAGAGGCACACAAACGCATCTTACTGCCTCTGTGTGCCTCTTATCACTTATCTCATAGCATCAACAGCCGCCCTCTCAATAGCCAGTCCTTTCTGATACCGTTTGATAAATTTATTAAATCCGGCCACATCTGCCGGGTCGGGAGCCATCTCACTTCCCGTTTCTCCTGCAAATACTTTATTGGTCAGATACTCATCCAGAGTTTCATTCTCCTCTTTGTGGACCATATAGGAAGCCAGCAGGGCAATTCCCCAGGCTCCGCCTTCTCCTGCAGTCTCCATAACAGACACCGGAACGTCAATGGCTCCTGCCATGATCTTCTGCCCCACGCCCTTCGTCTTGAACAGACCGCCGTGACCCAGAATCTTGTCCAGTTTCACGCCTTCATCTTTTAACAGAATATCAAGACCTGTCTTCAAAGCACCAAGGGCTGTGAACAGGTGTACTCTCATAAAGTTAGCCAGATTGAATCTGCTCTCCGGCATACGGGCAAAGAGGGGACGTCCCTCCTCAAATCCGGTGATGTGCTCCCCTGAAAAATAGTTGTAAGCCAGCAGGCCGCCGCAGTCATCATCTCCCTCAAGAGCTTTGTTATACAGGGTTTTGAACAGCTTATCCATGTCCACTTCCACCCCGAATGCCTCTGCGAATTCCTTGAACAGGGATACCCAGGCATTCAGATCAGAGGTGCAGTTGTTGCAGTGCACCATTGCCACGTGATTGCCGGTGGGTGTTGTCACCATATCAATCTCCTTGTATACCCTGGAAAGCTCCTTTTCCAAAACGACCATGGCAAATACAGATGTTCCGGCAGAAACATTACCTGTACGTTTTGCGATGCTGTTCGTTGCAGTCATACCGGTACCGGCATCTCCCTCCGGAGGACAAACCGGAATACCTGCCTGCAGATTTCCGCTCACATCCAGAAGTTTTGCGCCCTCCTCTGTCAAAGCACCGGCATCCTGGCCTGCACTTAATACTTTCGGAAGGATCTCTCTCAGTTTCCAGGGATATTTTTTATCAGCGACAAGGGCGTCAAACTGCTCTATCATGCGGGCATTAAAATCTCCTGTGTTCATGTCAATAGGGAACATACCGGAGGCCTCGCCTACGCCCAGCACCTTCTGTCCGGTCAGTTTCCAGTGGATGTATCCGGCCAGTGTTGTCTGGAATTTGATTTTTGCCACATGCTCCTCCTGGTTCAGGACAGCCTGGTACAGATGGGCAATACTCCACCTCTGGGGAATATTAAAATTAAATACTTCTGTCAGCTTATCCGAAGCTTCCTCCGTCATGGTGTTTCTCCATGTACGGAACGGTACCAGCAGTTCATCCTTCTCGTCAAATACCATATAGCCGTGCATCATGGCACTGAAACCCACAGCGCCCAGTTTTGTGATGACAGCGCCGTATTTTTCCTTTACATCCTCCGCCATTTTGGCATAGCTGTCCTGCAGTCCTTTCCAGATGTCCTCCAGGGTGTAGGTCCAGATATTATTTTCCAGACGGTTTTCCCAGTCATGGCTTCCGGATGCGATGGGGGCGTTGTCTTCGCCGATCAGCACTGCCTTGATGCGGGTAGAACCAAATTCAATCCCCAGAACCGCGTTGCCGCTTTCAATTACACTTTTTGCCTTTTCCAAATCAAAACCCATGAAATCTTACCTCCGATATATTTTTATTTCTGTCCGTAGTAGGCATTTGCACCGTGTTTTCTGTAATAATGCTTGTCCTGCAGTTCCTGGGGAGCCGGCTGTACCTGCGGGTTGATGGTCTCGCAGCGGGCTGCCATCTTGGCAACTTCCTCCAGAACGACTGCATTGTGGACTGCTTCGTGTCCGTCTTTGCCCCAGGTAAAGGGTCCATGGTTCTTGCACAGGACTGCAGGAACCGCTTCATAGTCCCTGTCCTGGAAATATTCCGCAATGAGAAGGCCCGTGTTCTTCTCATACGCCCCGTCAATCTCCTCTTTTGTCAGGCATCTGACGCAGGGAATCTCCCCATACATATAGTCTGCATGGGTGGTGCCGTAGCAGGGAATGCCTCTTCCCGCCTGTGCCCAGCTTGTAGCCCAGGAAGAATGTGTATGTACGATTCCGCCGATGTTTGGAAATGCCTTGTACAGCTCAACATGTGTGGGTGTATCGGAGGATGGATTATATTTCCCCTCAATTTTGTTACCGTTTAAATCCATGATCACCATGTCTTCCGGTGTCAGTTTATCATAATCCACACCGCTTGGTTTGATGGCAAAATAGCCGGTACTGCGGTCAATCTGGCTTACATTTCCCCAGGTAAAGGTTACCAGTCCGTATTTTGGCAGCAGCATATTTGCCTCGTATACCGCTTTTTTCAGTTCTTCCAACATAATTTATCTCCTCGCTTCCGCTTTTATTTTTTTCAGTCTCTTCATCACATCGTTGCCGCCCCGCCCGAAATAGTCGTGCAGGATCTTAAATTCATGATACAGCTTTTCATAAGCTGCCGCATGTTCCGGGTCCGGCCTGTAGGTTCTCTCCTCCACGCGTCCCATGGCTTTGGCTGCTTCAAAGATGGTATCATAACCGCCCTTCTCCCTTCCTGCCGCCACGGCGCCGAACATGGCTGAGCCAAGGGCCGGAGACTGGTCAGAGGCACCGATGGAAATCTCCCGGTTAGTCACATCCGCATAAATCTGCATCATCATGGCATTTTTCTTGGAAATGCCTCCGCAGGCGTAAAGTTCCTCCACCGGTACACCTGCCTGCTCAAAATTATCAATAATGGTGCGCATGCCGTAGGCTGTGGCCTCGATCAATGCCCTGTAGATTTCCTCCGGTTTTGTGGTCAGTGTCAGGCCCAGGATCATGCCTGTCAGGTCCGCGTCCACCAGAACGGAGCGGTTGCCGTTCCACCAGTCCAGGGCAATCAGGCCGCTCTCTCCGACCTTCAGCCGGGATGCCTTCTCAGTGAGCAGCTCGTGGATATTCATGTCCCTTTGTTCTGCTTCCCTGACATATCCCGCGGGCACACAGTTTTTCACAAACCACTCAAAATGGTCCCCCACACAGGGCTGTCCAGCCTCATATCCATAGAGGCCCGGGAGAACGCCGTCCTCCACAACGCCGCAGATTCCGGGAACCATTTTCTCGTCCCTGCTGCACATAATGCCGCAGGTGGAAGTGCCCATGATCATCAGAAGCTTATTCGGCTCTGTGATTCCCACAGCCGGCAGAGACACATGGGCATCCACATTGGCTGTCCCCACTGCCATGCCCTCTTTGAGACCCAGGCGCTCTGCCATCTCTCTTGTCAGCTCACCGGCTTTTGCCCCCTGGGGATAGACCTCTGCCCCAAGCTTCTCCTGCGCCACATGCTCCAGGCGCGCATCCAGTGCTTTGAAAAATGCGGGGGAAGGATACCCCTCCTTTTTATTCCAGAAAGCCTTGTACCCGGCTGCGCATCCGCTGCGCTTTTCCTGCCCGGTCAGCCTTAAGACCACCCAGTCCGCAGCCTCCACGAACCGGTCTGCCTCTTCATAGACCTCCGGTGCCTCTTTCAGGATTTCCATGAGCTTTGGGATCATCCATTCTGAGGAAACCTTTCCGCCGTATCGTGAGAGGAATGTCTCGCCCCGTTCCTTCGCAATACGGGTGCAGATATTGGCCTCCTCCTGCGCCGCGTGGTGTTTCCACAGTTTCGGCCATGCGTGGGGAACATGCTCCCACTCCTTCTGTATACAGAGAGGGGTGCCCTCCTTGTCCACCGGCATGACAGTACAAGCGGTAAAGTCTATGGACAGACCTATGATATCCTCAGGTTTCACCCTGCTTTCCCTAAGAACAGCAGGTATGGTCATATCCAGCACCTCCAGATAATCCAGGGGATGCTGAAGAGCCCAGTCCGGGGGCAGTCTGGTTCCGTCCGGCAGGTATTCCTCCATCACTTTATGGGTGTAAGCTTTGGTGCTCTGTGCAATTACGGTTCCGTCAGATACATCCACCAGCACTGCCCTGCCGGACTGTGTGCCGTAATCCACACCGATTGCGTATTTTCTGTTCATCCGCCTTATCTCCTATCCATTCTCCGTATTCCTGTCTTTGGTGGAGCCCCGCACGATCAGCTCAGGCTGGATCAGACGGGGAATCCGGCTTTTTTCCTCCGGCACCTTACGGATTTTCTCAAGAAGCAGCTCCGCTGCCATCTCGCCCAGCTTTTCCTGGGGATGCGCAATGGTTGTCAGCCCTACGGTCCCCTCCGCGATGACGGAGTTGTCATACCCTGTCACAGAAATATCTTCCGGCACCCGTTTCCCGTTCTTCTGCAGGGAACGGATGACCTCCAGCGCAATCTGGTCGTTATAGCATACAACTGCGTCCATCTCCACCTGCTGCTTCAGAAGGATCTCTATCATCTGCGCCGGCTTCATTTTCCGGTCCTCTGTGTGGAACCACACCACCATATCGGGATCATAGGACAGCCCGGCCTCCTGGAGCGCTTTTACATACCCCTTGTGCCGTTCTTTTCCCTGAAAATCGTCTGCCTTGAAAATACCCAGTATCTTACTGTGCCCCAGATCCAGCAGATGTTTCGTGACAAGATAACCGCCCCTGCAGTCATCCATGAGGATATGGGGCCTGTCCATCATCTGGGGGTATACCCCCTGGATAAATACATAGGGGATCTCATACTGGTCCAGCATTGCATACAAGTTCATGTGTCTGCAGAAAATCTGGCTCTTGCTGGGTTCAATGATCAGTCCCTCAATATCCTTGGTCAGAATATCCTCCAGGACACGCTCTTCCTTGGTCCGGCTGTTGGCTGTGTTCTTCAGGATGATGCTGTATCCGTTGGCTGTCATCACCTTGTCCATGCCCTGTATCAGGCGGGGAAAAATATAGTCGGATATGTAGGTTGTAACAACCGCGATATTCCTTGAATTCTTCATATGTCCCATGCGCTGGGAGCAGAAGGTTCCGCGGCCGTGTTCCGCCTCGATATAGCCTTCGTTTATGAGAATCGACAGGGCCTTGCGCACCGTATGGCGGCTGATCTGATAGCGGGCAGACAGTTCATTTTCCGAGGGCAGCTTCTCCCCCGGCTTGATTTCTCCGCTCAGTATGGACTGCTTTAATTCCTCCATGAGCACATAATATTTTGTCTTTCCGTTTTCGTTTGTCATATGCCCCTCCTTATGGTTTTCATTGTACAACTTGTATGGTTCTCTTCACAAGTTGTTTCCGTATAAAAATGTCTTTTGCTGCACATGCGCGTTACTGAGCACGCAGTGAACAATAACAAATGCGCGAGGTATGCTGCTTGGCACAGAGTAAACCAGAGGCGGTGCCGAAACTAAAAAGAGCCCGGTAAACCGGACTCAAATTTCAGACCACAACTGCCCGGGGCAGCGGATTTCTGTCAAAAATGTTCAAACATATGCTCCCTGATCTCACTGATGATCTGGTCCATCTCCTCCATCTCATCTCTTACCAATTGGATACCGCACTCCCTGCAGATGTCCTGAATGGCGGCAAACACCCATGGGTTTCTGGCTTTGATGCGCAGCATCCTGCCCTTGTTCTGCAGATAATCCACAAAGAAATCAAGAACAACATCAATCTCGGATTCCTCCGGATTCACCATCTTCATATCCAGAACCATCCCGGATGCATGGTCCAGGGTAACAAACAGAAGAGGGCTGATGGGGCGCTCATATTCTTCCATCTCTATGCCTGCATGGACGTAGGCAAAGTCAACCGATATCTCTGTCCCAACCTTGGGCCTTTTTTTCAGGCGCCTTCTCAGTACCTCGTCCTGAAGCTGAACCACCGGATATTCCCTCTCCACCATGGGAATGGACTCTGCAAACATATTCCACATCCCGGTTTTCTCATTGTAGGCCCGAAAGAGTATCTCCCCCTTATCCCAGTCTACAAAGATTTTTTCCTCTATCACGGCCCGCACAGCCATGAATAGATTCTGAAAGGTTCCCGTAAGCACCTCCACCTCCCTGGCATCCGGCGTACAGGGCACGAACCGGGGCACACAGGATTGGAAGAAAGGCCATTCCCCGCGTCCCC
>ERZ507070.130-NODE-130-length-66026-cov-6.05384_pt1 | contig 66026 bp, 55 predicted proteins | sample MGYA00512865_ERZ507070 | MGnify/ENA metagenome assembly ERZ507070
GATAAACCGTGCCATTGCCGGAAATATCTGCAGATGTTCCGGGTACCGGGAAATACGGGAGGCCATTCATGAGGCGGCCGCCAGCGGGAACGGAGGTGCAGTATGAGCACAGAGTATTTACAGCCCAAAAGCTGGGGTGAGCTGAAAGAGGATCTGCAGAGACTGACGGAAAAGTCTGTGATCCTGGCCGGCGGTACAGACTTGATGCCGAAAATCAGGTCAGGAAAAAAGGAGCCGGATCTGTATTTAAGCCTTTGCAGGATGGAAGAACTGAAAGCCATAGAAAGGCAGGGCGAATGGCTGAAAATCGGTGCCATGGCTGCCCATACCCAGGCTTCGGAAGATCCCTTTATCAGGAAATATTTTACTGCGCTTGCCATGGCCTGCAGTCAGGTAGGATCCCAGCAGATACGCAACAAGGGAACGCTGGGCGGCAGTCTGGCAAATGCCTCACCTGCCGGTGACATTATACCCTGTATCTTCCTGTACGGAGGGAAGATAGAGATCCTGGGAGAAAACGGAATTCGCAGTGTGGATGCGGAATCTTTTCTTTTGGAAAACGGGTGCACGTTACTGGGCAGAAATGAGCTTATAACGTCCATTCTGCTTCCCCTGGAGGAGGAAAGAAAAAGTTGTTTTGTAAAGCTGGGAAGCCGAAGAGAGGTCACAATCGCGCAGATTTCCCTGTGCATTTCCTGGAAAGAGGAGGATAATGAAAAGAAGGACATGAAAGGCTTCATTGGGGCGGTGGATATAAGGCCCGTGGAGTTTGAAAAGGCATATCTTCTCGGAGAAAATTCAGAGGAAAGCAGGGAGGAGGCCGCTGCGTGGCTGGCTGATAAAATAAGAGGCATAAGAAGCAACAGGACCAGGGAATCAAAATTAAAGATAACAGAGGCGGAAAAGCTGTACAAGGAAAGAGCGGTAAAAGGAATCGTTTTTGATGCGGCAGATTGGATAGAGAGAGAAAGCACATTCCATACAGGGAAAAAAGGAGAAGGAAAATTATGAGTGGCGGGAAAAAAGAACGGCAGAAAAATATGACATTTTCTAAATCAGTGTTTGTGTTTGCATTTGTAGTTGCGGCACTTCTGACAGTGACAACCGGTCTTGGGGGGCCTGCCCATGTGGCAATGCTCATCGCGGCCATTGTGGCTGGAATCGTGGCTGTGAGTTCAGGATATTCCTGGGATGAACTGCAGGAAGGTATCGGGGATACCATTAAGGCGGCTGTACCGGCGATTCTGATTCTTCTGGCAATTGGTGTTATCATCGGCGTCTGGCTGCTGGGAGGAATCGTGCCCACCATGATCTACTACGGACTGAAAATCTTATCCCCGTCGGTTTTTCTGCTGGCAAGCTGCCTGATCTGTGCGGTGATTGCTACTGCCACAGGAAGCTCTTGGTCCACAGTGGGGACCATCGGTGTGGCGCTGATGGGAATCGGCAGCGGGCTGGGTGTGCCCGCGGGTATGACAGCAGGTGCCATTATATCAGGAGCGTATTTTGGTGACAAGATGTCCCCTCTGTCCGATACTACCAATCTGGCGCCTGCCATGGCAGGGACGGATATCTTTACCCATATCCGCCATATGATCTACACCACAGGGCCGAGCTTTATTATCGCACTTATCCTGTACGGAATCATAGGTATCAAATTCGCGGGGAATAATTTTGATTCCTCCCTGGTGGAGCTGTATACCTCAACGTTGAAAGATATTTTCTATGTCTCTCCAATCATGCTGATACCGCCTGTGCTGGTCATTATCATGGTAATCAAAAAGATACCGGCGCTGCCTGGGCTGATCGCAGTGGCATTTCTGGGATGTGTGTTTGCATTGGTTTTCCAGGGGGCTGACCTGCAGTCCGTGATTTCCTCCGCCTTCTCCGGATTTTCCATTGAGACAGGAGTGGCAGAGGTGGACAAACTGCTGAATCGGGGCGGCATGACCAGTATGATGGAGATCATCTGCCTCATTCTCATTTCACTTTCCTTTGCAGGTATCGTGGAAAAGAGCGGTATGGTGAATACAGTTATTGAGCGGGCGCTGAAGAATGCCAGGAAGGATTCCACAGTCATAACGGCAACCCTTTTATCCACAATTTTCACCAATTTTGCCACTGGCGTGCAGTATGTGGCGCTGATTATTCCGGGGAGGATGTTCAAGGATATTTACAAAGAAAGAGGACTGCATCCAAAGAATCTGTCAAGGGCTTTGGAGGATACAGGAACCCTGTGTGCGCCCTTTGTTCCATGGGGGACGGATGCCGCGTTTCTTTCAGGGGTCCTTGGGGTGACAACGGGGATTTATGCACCGTTCTGTTTCCTGAATCTTATCAATCCCATTGTGTCTCTGATCTGTGCGCAGACGGGTTGGACCATTGAGAAGATGGAGAAAGATACGGCTTCGGCAACAGAAAATGCAGGATGAATGATTCAGGGTACTGGAAAGAAATAAGAATACGGCAGGGAATGTCTTTTGTCAGGACATTCTCTGCCGTTTCATTATTTTGTCAGGTATCAGAGGTCCATATCCAGAAGGACAGTCAGACTGCGGGGGAGATGAATCTTTTCCAGATTCTCATCACTGCTGCCGCGCAGCAGGCCCTCTGTAAACAGGCGTTTGATCTTGGAACGGGAGACAGAAAGCTGCTCGGCCAGAAATTTATCAGTTCTGATTTTCAGGTCATGCGGATTCTGGATATGGATCATCCGGCAGTTTTCGGTCGGATTTTGCCGGGAGACAGAGGGAAATGCCTCTTTTTTGGAGACGGTGTAAGAGACAGAATCCTCCCTCACAACAGCCCGGTTTTTCTCAAATATTTTCTTGTCAGTGCCGATTTTCAGGGCAAGGCTGCTGTTGTTTTCCTGGAATTTCTGATACAGATCCCGGGGCAGTTTTTGAGGGCTGATGCGCTCAAAAACAGTCAGATTGTAGGTGGATCTGCACTTTTCGCACTGGTAGATCAGCCAGATATCCACACATTTTCCATTGGCGTTGATGCGGAAATCCCCGGTACTTTGAAACAGGGATTTTGTGCCGCATTTCGGACAGTTTCTGATGATTTTATAGGAGGAGGCAGGGAGTATGGCCCAGGTCTCCTCTTTTAAATAGCTCATATGCATATTCCTTTCGCGTTTTATCAGGTCAGGATCTGCAAAGGCTATTTCAATATGAAATTGTTAATATGCAATAGCCTCTGCTATGCATTTTTCTTGGGTTCCAGCATGGTAGTTCCTCCTTTTTACGATATGGGGTTATTATAACGGGAGGATGCGGGGGAGTGCTACCTTAAACTTTTTTCCAAAAGAAAATGAGCAGATACCCATTGGGAAATATGGTATCTGCTCAAGAGGAAACTATTTGCAACTGACATTGTCTGCTTAATAGTTACAACTATTTTCTTTTTTCCTGTAATAAGATCCTCTGTACGCTTTTCAGGGACAGACAGTATTTATCTGCCAGCCGGACGGGGTCCGCGCCATTTTGATAATCACGGAACAGCCTGGTATTGCGGGCGGCGATTTCCTGCCGGATTCCTGTAGTGTCCCCCCAGGAACGCCTGTTTTCCGTCTTTCTGGGAATATAAATACTCTCTCCCTCCACGTACTGCTGTATTATTTCAAGCAGTTCTTTGGGAAGAATCTTATCAGCCTTTTTGTAGCTCATCCTGTCCTCCTTGATTTTTAAAATTCCAGGATTCACAAAGGCTATTTTATATTTGATGAGTATCCGCAATAGCCTTTGCTACGCGGACATAACATATCGTTTCATAAAAAATGCCTCCTTTTATTGTTCGAAAAAATTATTTTGATTTTCTGGTTTGATTATACTGTATGTGGAGGCATTTGTATAGGAAAAGTTAAAGCAATTCGGTCATAAACTGCATCATTTTGTCCTGAAAACCAGGAAAGGGTTCATGGCCATATTCCGGATATATAATCATTTTTTTGTCGGAAGTAAGGGCATTGTAAGCTGCAAACTGGGTGGAAGGCGGGCATGCCTTATCTTCCAGTCCAATTCCCCATAAAACATCTGCCTTTACCCAGGGAGCCAGGTTTCTGATGTCAATATACTGCAGTTGTCTGAAAAAATCCTGCTCCTGCTCGTGGCAGGGGTCCAGGATACGGAAGTAGTCCCACAGTTCCAAATAAGCACCCTGGCATTCCTGGTGACAGCAGGCACCCTGGTAATCCGATAAAAAGGGGCTGCACGGAGCCGCTTTTTTGGATGGAAAACATGCCGCCCTGAAATTCATGTTTTGTATTTTCCAGGGATAATGTACCCTCTCCGTAATAGCAGTATCCTATTTCCATGTGATTGTGAAAATGAAGGTAATCCACCTCCACACCATAGCACTGTTTTAAATTTTTACCTGTCAGCGGAAGCATATGGCTGTCCGCCGGTATTTTGTAATATCTGAACTCCATTTTGGGCTTTTTCTTCTTCATCTGCACCATTCCTTTTTACGTGACCTGAGGTATGTTTTTTATATTGTACCAAGTCGCTGGCGCGACGGCCAGCCCCAAGTACGGTGATCCTCCTATATTAAAAAAAGTAGCAGTTTTTGTATATTTGTTGTATTGTTAAGATACCCCTACCTAAACAACCACATTTATACTCAAACTGCTATGCTTAGTTTATCATGGATCTTTAAACTCAACAACAACTTTTGATTCTTATCTGGAAATGTTATCCACTGCGCGGTCTTACGCATAACACCATTATATAAGTTATTCTGGAATACTGGTATTCTTTACCCCCTTCTCTCCGCCCTAGAGACTGGCTCTCCACCCAGCAACACGACAAGAGCAGGCCTCTTTAATCATGAACATATCCTGCCTGACTTTATGTCTGTAAATGGAGCCCTTGAGGTAGACTTTTTTGGTCATGTATGTGCGGAGCCAATTTCCATTGCCCATCCGGATTTCAGGGAAGAATTTATGTATGAAGCCAGGAAAAGAATGATAGTAATTTAGGATGAAAAACAGTTGATGCGGAGCTCTCGGGAAGGCAGCACACAGGGAAATGATGGGAGCTTACTTAAAAGAAAACAACGTAAAAGTCAAAGATGGTACAGATGTTAATTCTATTCTTATATCAGTTTTTTCTGTTTACACAAACTTTGAAACTCTCTCGATAACAATACATAGTAATGATTCTTTACCGATGGGTGGTGATTTCACCACCCATCGCTATTAATTATATCTGTTAAAAGAGCGGTGTTAAAAATTCATCTGGAGAAGATGCCCTTCCAATAATATCTATGAAGTTCCACAGAAGGACGATGGTTTTTCAGCCTCTAATAGCTGCACCATCCGCCATCCACCGTCAATTCTGCACCGCAGCAAAATTTAGAATCTTCTGACAGGAAAAAGCATACAGCCGATGCGATATCCGAGGCATCTCCCAGCTGCTTTTCTCCCCGAAGAATATTTACACCGTTTTTATAAAACAGGCCAATGCCTTCCGGATCCATCTTCCGCCCCGGAAGTACCAGCTCGGTATTCTGTGTGAGGGGAGTACGGATAGCTCCGGGGTTGACCAGGTTCACCCGCATATTACGGTCACGATAGCTCCAGGCCAGATTCTTTGAAAGAGCAGTCAGCGCATGTTTGGCCGCCACATACGCTGTACCGCTGCTGGTATGTTCAAAACCACCTACAGAAGAAATGTAAACGACACTGGAACTTTTCCCTTCGTGATCCCATAAAAGAGGCAGCAGATCCCTTGTGAGTTTGAACGCAGAATTCACAGTAACATTCATCAATGCATCCCACAGTTCGTCATCACAATTATGGGGCGCTGTCATAAAATCAACGAGACCCGCTGCATAGACCATAGAATCGATCTTTCCAAATTTATCTTTCATAAAATCAGCGATCTTTTTCCTTGCTCCGGCATCATTTACATTGCCTGCAAAGGTTTCCAAGGTTCCCGGCCCATCTGCCTGGGCCTGTAGAAGCGCCAGCTTATCCTCCTGCCAATCAAAGGCAACAACATGAGCTCCTTCCTGAACCAGTGAAAGAGCAGTGGCTTTCCCCATACCGCTGGCCCCTCCGATGATCAGGGCTATATTATCTTTAAATCTCATACTTTTCTCCTTTCCCGGTTAAACTGCCGGATCCATGAGTTCATTCTAAACAAATACCGTATCACAGATAACTGCCTGGGCGCCATTGATGGTAACTGTGTCTCCTTTTGCCACTTTACCGGTTTCTGCATAAATGTAACCAATGGGTTTATCCAGTACATAGCTGTAATTGCACTTGGATACCCGGCCTACCTCTTCCCCATCCTTTATGACGGGAGTTCCGGGGCCGCCCAGATCTTTGCCGTTCACACGGACATCTGCTTCCTCCATCGTAAATCCCACCATAATATGTTTCGGGCCTTCTTCTTTTATTTTCAAAAGCGCTTCCTTGCCAATAAAATCTTTATTCCAGCCTATGCCGACATCAAGGCCGACCTCCAGCGGGTTGGTATGCATCAGGTCTCTCATATAGTAAAAGCCTTTTTCTGTGGGCAATGTCCATGCCATAATTTGAAAATCAGTAACCTCCTGTCCCCCAAAAGCTGTGGCCGCTGTTTTCAATTTTGATTCCAACATGCCATCATATTCCGGTGCGATGTATATTTCATAGCCAAACTTTTCTCCGCTGAATCCTGCCCGATTGATGAGTGCCGGTATTCCGTCTATTTTCCTTTCTTCAAAGGAAAAGAATCTCATCTCGTCTACGGGAGTATCAGTGATCATATTGAGCATATCTCTTGACTTGGGTCCCTGGACGGCATACATATCATATCTGGGCGTTATATCTTCATACTTCACATCCATTGTCCCCTTCTGCGCGTCAAACCATTTCACCAGCTTATTCAGAAACAGCGTAGAAATCCAGAATTTGTTTTCTTCCCAACGGAATACAACCACATCGTCAATAATTTCGCCCTGTTCGTTCAGCATCGTGGTATATCGTTCCCTGCCGGCTTTCAGATTACCAATGGGATTGGCATAGATCTTATCTAAAAATGCTGCCCCATCAGAGCCGCTCACTTCCAGAAGCTGATGGGTCCAGAAATACCATCCTACGGTTTCACGAACAGCCATATGCTCTTTGCGCTTCATTTCATCATATTTGTATACATTTTTATTATACATACCGTTTCTCCTTTCCCTGTTATCAGCAAAACTTGTCAATTTTTTTAGCTATTTTCACACGAAGGATTTCTGCCGCATCCGGCCCTGCTTCCTCCCACAATGACCAAAGAGCGCTCACCAGGGTCTTGGTCATTCCATACCAATAAGAAAGATAGGCAGCAGACTGTTTGGGCATTCTTTGTTCCAGCGCCCCACGGTTAATCCGTAATATGACCTCTTCGCTGTTGAAGGCTTCTGCTTCTACAGGAACTCCCTGGCAGGCAAGATAAACTTCCAGGAAACCGCCCATCACACGTCCATCTTTTATTTCTGCCGGAACGCCCAGCCAGTTTCTTACACCCTCAACGGCATAGAATCCGCCGAAGGCCGACTTTCCTGCGCTCTCAAAAACACAGTGGATTGTCCGATCTAAATCTTCTTCTGTGATTCTGCCGCTTTGAATCAATTCTGCAAATACAGGGAACAGATAACCGGCGCCCCCAGAACTTCCATTAGGCCGAAACCACGTTGCAGCATCAAATTCTGCACAGGTGCCATTGTTAAAATGATAATTACACTCTTCCCGGAAGAACTGAGAATCTTTCAGCATTTCCTCCTCAGGCGTATATTTGATCATATCTGCCGTTGCTATGGGACCAAAGCTTTCCCATTGCTTGTGAGCAGGCATCGGAAATTTTTCACGGTTCTCACCCACGATACGGCAATGCAGATCACCGGCTCCTCTTGCTTCGATCATGTGAAGCTCCACATTGGGTCCAGCTTTTTTTAAGGTTGCTTCCCCATCGCAAACCCCCTGCAGGGAGGTCGTGGTTGCGCGGCAAAGCTCAGTTCCGATAATGTCCCAGGGACAGGTATCCAACTCTTTCTCCACACGGTAGGTACCGAAATCGTTGACCCTGCCGCACATTAATAGCGCTTCATCACCAGAATCTCCGTTGAGGCAGCCGGGGAAATTGCCTCTCATAAATGGATGCACATTGTTGGTGTCAATCCCTGCTATCTTTCCAATGGGACTGGAAAATGCATCCAGCATTCGCTTATAAGAATTTGCACAAAGGATTTCTGACCGCTCTTCGTAATCTGGTATTAAAATACGGTAGACCTGCATCAAATTTGCACTGTACACTGCAATATTTCTTTGGGAATGCTGGGCTGCTTCATAATAGGAAATCAGCCGCCCCCAAGGGGTGGCAACTGCCGGATAATCCGGAAGTACGCCTTTTCCTACGGTATTGGGAATTCGTTCATCAATTTTTTTACTCATGTTGATTCCTCCTTAATCAATTTGTGTGACAGAACCTGCATAGCTGCAGCCGCCGTCTGCCAGAATATCTACGCCGGTGATATAACCAGCGCCTTTACTGCAAAGAAATTGTACCAGTTTACCTATTTCATAGGGGTGTCCCCAGCGTTTTAAGGGAATCCCTGACATAGCACGTTCTGCAGAGGCCGGTGAATTTTCAATCAAAGCCTGGTGCATGGGTGTCAAATAGGATCCAGGGGAAACGGAAAGGATCCGGCAGTTCCTGGAGGCAAAACGCTGCACATTTGCATAGACAAAGTATTTCACGAAGCGTTTGGATATGCTGTATGCCATACCTGCCTGGTGGGCTTCCGGCAATTTCACTGTATCGCAGAGAAAGCTCCGGAATCTGTCCAGAAAGTCGGGCTCTCTCCAACCTTCATATATTTCATTTAATATAGTGCGCAGAGGGGCCTTTGACTCATCACACTCCAAGGCGTAGCCGGCCGTAGAACCAAACAATATACAGGTCCCTCCCTCAGCCAGAATCGGATAGAATGCCTCCACTACGTGAATGGGTCCCATCAAATTGATACGGAGGATATCATCCCGCCCGGTATTGGCCGGGGAAACACCTGCGGTATGGATTACGTGGACAATATCCCCCAGCTTTGCAATTTCTGCTGCCGCATCTTGCACGGCATCTCTGTCCGAGGCATCCAGAGGATAGAGGATCACATCTGCACCGTAAGCCTCCAGATTTTTTTTAGCTTCTGCCAGTTTTTCCGGCCCCCTGGCACAGAGCACTAAAGTTGTCTCGTGGGCCATGCACGATGCACAAGCAAGACCCAGACCGCTGCTACCCCCGGTAATGACAGTTAATTGTTTCCTCATAAAAATACCTCCTAATATTATTGATAGGATTCGGGAGCCAAAAAGCTGTACCCATAGGGTATCCCTTTTCAGCGCCGAATCTTAATCTCTGACCTATGCCTGCGTTCCTTCCACTGCTGCCTCGTCTTCCTGGCTGATCTTTACAAAGAACACAACTAGCAATACGTTAATCAAAGCAAGTATTGCAGCAATATAAAATACCGGTTTAATGCTGCCGGTCATGTTGACAAAGATACCCACAAACGGTACAAAAACAGATGCCATACCGGTGGCGGAGAATTGATACATTCCCTGTGCGGCAGCAAATTCTTCCTTTGGAAGCCCATACTGGAAGTAGGGAGTCATACAGGTTTGATTGATAGAATTTCCGATACCGCCAATGGCGGATCCAATCCAAACCAGCAGCATGGGAGAATCCGGGTTCAAAATACAGTAGCAGCTAAGCCCTGCAAGTAGTGACAGAGTTCCCAGGATCATCATCGTACGGACATTTTTTACAAAATTTTTCTTGAGAATGCTGCCCATAAAAAGACCGCAAATCACAAGGGTGATATTCATGGGAACCGTTGAAGTAGAGCCCATGGTGGCGGAACGGTTCATGCTATATAGAATATAGTTGAGTACGTAACCGGAAGTACAGGTGGAAAAGCAAACAACCAGCATATTTACAAAAAAAGCGGTACAGAATCTTTTTTCCTTGAAAATATGGAGAGGAACAGCAGGGCTTTCCGTTTTGGCAGAATGTTTGACAAGAAGGATTGCAAAGACTATCACGATTACAGGAAGAATGAGGCCGGGCCCCACCCATGCCAGCGGCTTTCCTGCGCCGGAAAGTCCCAGCCACAGAACCAGTGGTATCACAATGCAGGACAAGTAAACAAGGCCTAGAACATCAAACCTGGATTTTGATTCCTGCTTTTCATTGGGATACGCTATGCAGATAACTATAATGGCAAACAAGTAGAAGGGAAGCCATAAAAGAAATGGTATCCGTCCAAATCCTGCATCTACCAAAGCGCCTGCTGATAGAGGGCCGCATAACGCGCCAATGGCATTGAATGTAGAAATAAATCCGTAGTATTTCATAGCTGTCTGACGATCCCATACAGTACCAATTATGGAATAGGGAGCGGACATGACCAAACCACAGCCGACGGAGCTGATAAAGCGAAGCATCATAAAAATGTAAGGATTATAGGTAAAATAAGTACCCGCCATGGTGATGAGCATAATAGAAGCACCGATTACAATAATATTTCTCCGTCCGGTTCTGCCGCCCAATGCCCCCACCGCCGGGAGTGCAATCATAGTGCCGGTACTTCCCAATGCTGCGGCCAGAGAATAGAGATGATACCCATTGATTTCTTTCAGCAGCGGTGTCATTGCCGTATTACATCCATAATTGAAGAACTGAGTGCCAGTCCCCATCAGGAGTATGGCAATTAAAAAAAGGCTTTTGTTTTTAATTTTCAATTCCATACGCAACTTCTTCCTCTCTTTGATTGTTAAAATTTGTATGTTCAATCCGTTATCCTTTTTATAACATTATCTTGACCGTATCGTAAATCCTCGGAATTCACGGTATTTCGGGGGAAATTCCCTAAAAATTGCGGTCATCTTCCTATGTAATTAAAAAGCTGCCCGGAAATCTGTCAGATTTCCAAGCAGCTTACACAATTCGCTTTTTTATTTTTTTGTTCCCTGTTCCTTTTTTTCGGTGAGCCTTCTTTTGTTCTCCAGCTCCCTCATCTTTAGGCGCTTTAACAGCAGGAGCAGATACAGACGTTCATCAGGGTCTTCCGTATCCATATCAAGCAGCGCCTCAATCCTTTTGATCCGCTCAATTAAGGTGGTGCGGTGTACAAATAGTTTTTCCGCTGTCTTACTGAGATTCATATTGTTATCCAAATAGATTTTTAATGTATCCACATAGCTGATCTGGGAAGAATGATCGTGTGCCAGAAGCCGTTCAAGTCCCGGCGAAATCATTTGATTTAAAGAAAATTCACCGGTACAGCATTCACACATATAGGCCAGTTTATAATCCGAAAAATTGTGACAGACTTCCTCGGGACAGATTTCCTCCCCCATGGTGATGGCAATGCTTGCCTGACGCCAATAAATTCTAGCCTTCAGGAGACTTCGAAACGGACAGCTGATCCCCCCTTTCAAATGCATGGTCTTTATCAGCTGCCTTAATCCGCGGACGGTATTTTCCTGTTTCTGCCTTTCATCAACAGGTATGAATGCAACTACATATTGTTTATATTCAAAGGTGATGCACTCCGCAAACATCTCCTCCAAATGCCCCAGGATATAGACGATGGGAATCTTGTCGGCAGTTTCTTCGGAAACCAGGATCTTGACACAGAGATAGCTTCTGTCATCAGACTCCGAAAGCAGAGGTTTCTTCCGGCTTTCTTCTATGGAGTGGCCATCCAGCAGTTCCCGGAGCAATATCTTTTCCGGTTCTACATAGTCATTCTGCAGCCTGACATTACTGACAAATGCCCGTTCTATCAGCCGCGCCAAATATGCAGACACCATAAAATCACCGGGATCATAGTCCCTGAGTACAAAGGGAATTTTCAGACACCCCACATAACTGCCCTTTACAAAAAGGTTAGAGCAAAAATATACAACCTTTCGATCGGTATCTTCATCGAGAAACGGCGCTTTGTACATTCTGGTTTTATTATCTCCATTAAGAGCCTTGGACAGTCTTTCCGGAGAATACTGTCCGCTTACTTCCGGCCGGTAATAGGCAAGGGAATCCATCTTATCGATGATTTCACTGTATCCAATAAAGTGATAATCATAATCGATTACTACAATAGGATTTTCCAAGATAGGAAAGCTGATATCTATCATGTTCTGTATATTTCCGCCCTTATCCAAAATCATAAACAAATTCAGTTCCCATTCCTCGAAACGATCATAAATTCTTTGTATGGTATTAAATACCTCAATCTGGTCAGAGGTCTCCAATACCATACAGCATAAAGTTTCATTCGTCATATAGACTGCCGGCGGGCGGCCTCCCAGGGCGATCACAACGGTACCTTCCTCGGCCGCTGGAACTGCCGGCAGATAATCCGCCATAGCAATATAACATTGATTTTGTTTAAAATCTACATCTCTCCCAGTATAGAATTCCGGCCGGCGAAGCTGCAGATCGCTTCTATGATTTCCGAAAACCTGCACTGCAAACCTTTTCCTCAGATGCTGGAAAAGAATATCCACATTCAGCCTCATAGATCCTCCTTTCCTATAGTCTCTAGTTTCCTCCTGCCCCACATTTTGATACTATTAAAGTATCATAGAACCCACAAAATAAACAGCCTCATTTTTGTTATGTCCGTTTTAGGTAAACCCCTCATTTTGTCGGGCAGCGGAGTTATATTTTTTATGTCAACGAAATTGAACCAATGCCAAAGGCAGATAATTGTATCATTGACCATTCAAGTTGAAAATCAAGCCCCGCTCAAACAATTTGTAAATACTATTTTTCAAAGGCCTACCAGCCGTTATTTCATTCGGAATCCACTATTTTTCTCAAGCGGAAAGGAATATAATCCCCATAGCAATTCCGATTGAACATCCGCGAATTGATACAATTGAGAAGAATCACATGCGGAGCAGTTCTTATTTATGCAGGACTGCTCTTTCTCTCTACTCTGAATCTGATACTTCTCTAAAGAATTATAACAGAAAAAAGAGACATGTTCACAAAAAAGAATGAGACTTGTACAGCGGCTATGATATGATACATGAAACAGGAAAAATCCCCGATTTAAGGATTTTTTCACAATTACAGGGTTATAATCCTCTCAGAAAACAGGAAAGGGAAGGATAGTCAGATGCTTTACAGAATATTAAAGAAGGATTTGCTGAGGAGAAAAGGGGTCAATGTGATACTGTTTCTGTTCATCACAATAGCCACGATCTTTCTGGCTAGCAGTGTGAACAATATCCTGGTGGTGAGTTCGGCCATCAGTTATTACATGGAGTTTTCCGGGGTTCCGGATGTGAATTTTATTTTGAAGGGAGATACGGAGAAAGAGAAAACAGAAGAGTGGCTGGACGATGGGGCGAAAGATGTGAAGGAATACGGAGACAGCAGTATGATCGCTCTCAATGACCAGAATATGAAAATCATAAAAAACGGAAAGAAAAAGGAATACGCCGCCGCAGGCACCAGCGTTTATTTAGCCGCTGCAGGTATGGAATACTGTAAGGTTTTTGACCTGGATGGAAAGCCGTTTTCTCTGAAAAAAGGTGAAGCTGCCCTGACCAGGGATGCCATGGAGAGAAACCATCTGGAGTCCGGGGATAAGATCTCCATTTCAGTGGGAAAGACAGAAAGGAAACTGACGGTTTCCGAGCAGATAAAGGACGCGGCTTTTGGAAGCGACATGGTTGGAATGAACCGGATCATCGTCAGCGAAGAGGATTATGAAACATTCCTAAAGGATGAGAATGCAGAGAATATCCGTATGTTCTGTGTTATGACCGACAAGGCGGCAGAGTTTGTGAGAGATCAGAACAACCAGGACTTTACCACTGTTTTAAGTACGGTCTCAAAGAGTATGTATAAAATGATCTATTCTTTTGATATGATCATGGCAGCGCTTTTGATCCTGGTCGGTATCTGCCTGATCCTCATTGCCCTTCTGGTACTCCGCTTTACGCTGGTGTTTACCATGGAGGAAGAATACCGGGAAATCGGGATCATGAAGGCAGTGGGATTCCGGAATTTCGCTGTGAAAAAGGTATATCTCTTAAAATATCTGGTTCTTGTGACGGCAGGTACTGTGGTGGGATTCGCAGCCAGTATTCCGGTCAGCAGGGCCATGGTGGCAAGTGTCAGCAGAAATATGATCATGGAGGACAGCGGCTCCAACCTGTGGGTGAATTTTATATGTTCCGGTTGCATTGTTTTGCTGGTAATGCTTTTCTGTTATACCAGTACCGGTAAGCTGGATAAGATATCAGCCATCTCTGCCATCAGGAGCGGAAAGACAGGGGAGAGATTCAAAAGAAGAGCCGGAATCAGACTGAACAGGAGAGGGAAAATGTCTGTTCCCATGTTTTTGGGACTGAACGATATGCTTACCCATATGAGGCGGTATCTGGTGCTTATGATCACCTTCTGCATCAGTTTCGTGCTGATCACCATACCGCTGAATACCATCAATACCATGAGGAGCCGGGAGATGGTAGTCAAGTTTGCCCTGGACCCTGACAGCGCCGTATATGTGAGAAGAATCGAGAAGGCAAGTGAGGGAAATTACAGATACAAGGATGACCTTTTGGCAGGAATGCAGCGTGTGGAGCAGGAGATGAAGGCGAAGGGATATGATGCAGAGCTTACGGGCATTCCGTTTTATTTCCTGAAAATCTCTAAGGATGGTGTCGTCTCAGACCAGAAGCTTCTGGTATTACAGAATCTGGGAAAGAACAATGATTATCTGCATTATGACAAGGGGGAAGCCCCCAGGCTGGAAAATGAGATCGCTCTCTCCGAGACAGTGCTGAAGCAGAATAAATGGAACATTGGAGACTGGGTAGATGTAAATATCGGCAGCAAAGAGAAGAGATTACTAATAACAGGGACGTATTCTGACTATATGCAGATGGGACAGTCCGGCAGGATGAATCCTGTGATCGATATGAAGGAAGAGATGATGGCGGATTACTGGAATATCCTTGTGGATATGAAGACGGATAAGACACAAAAGGAACTGGCCGCTGACCTTAAGAAGGATTTTCCGCAGTATGAGTGGGATGACGCCCAGTCTCTGGTTGACCAGAATGTGGGCGGGATCCAGGACTCTTTGGCAAAGCTTCTGCTGCCCATGACCGGTCTTCTCTGCGCCATTATCATGCTGATCACTGCCCTTATGGAAAAGCTGTTTATTGTAAGAGAGAAGGGGGAGATCGCCATGATGAAAAGTGTGGGGTTCCGCAACCGGAGTATCCGCAGGTGGCAGATCCTTCGTATGGTCTGGGTGGTTCTGGTATCTATGATAGCGGCAGTTCCCCTGTCTCTTCTGAGCAACCGGTTTATGTTAAGACCTATCTTTGCCATTATGGGGGCTGATGTGGAGATCCAGGTCGTGCCCTGGCAGGTGTACGGTGTCTATCCGGGAATCCTGATGGTAGGAATCATCGCAGCTACCATATTTGCAACCGGAAAAGTGAAACAGATCCATATACGTGAAATGAATAATATAGAATAAAAATCCAGGTGGAGGGAGAAAGAAATGGAGTCTTTGAAAGTTTCAAATTTGTGCAAAACATATATTATAGAGAAGCGTCAGAATAATGTTCTGAGAAATGTTAATCTGGAGATAGAACAAGGGGAGATGGTGGCTGTAATGGGGCCTTCCGGTTCCGGCAAAACGACCCTTCTCTATACAGTCAGCGGCATGGACAATACCACTGCGGGCAAGGTGGATTTCTTTGGACGGGAGATGACAGGGCTTACTGCAAATGAGATCAGTGATATGCGGCTGGAGCAGATGGGGTTTGTGTTTCAGCAGATGTATATGCTGAAAAATCTTTCTATTTATGATAACATTATTATGCCGGCCTATCAGACACCTGCGGGAAAGACAAAGAAAGGCCGGGCGGCCGTCAATGAGAGGGCAAAGATACTGATGCAGAAGCTGGGAATCAGTGAGGTGGCGGACAATGACATCAACGAGGTATCCGGCGGGCAGCTTCAGAGGGCCTGTATCTGCCGCAGCCTGATCAATGAGCCAAAGATCATCTTTGCGGATGAACCTACAGGTGCGCTGAATAAACAAAATTCTATAGAGGTTATGGAGGAGTTAAACCGCATCAATCTGGACGGGACCAGTATCCTTCTGGTCACACATGATATGAAAGTGGCGGCGCGCTGTGAGCGGGTGCTTTATATAGAGGACGGTGATATCCGGGAGGACATTACACTTGGAAAATGGCAGAAAGACCAGGATATGAGGGCAAGAGAGCGGACATTGAATGACTGGCTCATCAAGCTGGGCTGGTAAAGAAAGGATTTGTATGAAAGATATTTTGCTGGTGGAAGACAACAGGGAGCTGGCAGAGCTTCTGCAGGCATTTTTGGAAAAAGGCGGGTTTACTGTTCATCCGGTACCTACCGGAGAGGAGGCGGCAGCATATCTGGAAGAGAACAATGTGAAGATCATGCTCCTCGACATTATGCTTCCCGGCATGGATGGTTTTGCCGTCTGCCGGACAGTGCGGGAGAAAGGAGATATCCCCATATTGATCATGAGTGCCAGAGCGGAAAAGGATGATAAGTTAAACGGATTCGGTCTGGGGGCAGATGACTATATGGAAAAGCCTGTGGACCCGGACCTGCTGACTGCCAAGGTGCGGGCACTGCTGCAGAGAACTTACGGGGCCAGAAGTGAGACGGACTATCTGGTATCAGGCGGCCTTACCATAGACAAAAATGCGCGGAAGGTTTACCGGGACGGGCAGGCAGTGGAGCTGAATGTAAAAGAGTATGAACTGCTGTTATTACTGGCTGAAAACCCGGGGAGGACTCTTCACAAGGAATATCTTTTTGACCGGATCTGGGGTATGGACAGCTTCAGTGAGAATCAGACGCTGACGGTGCATATCAGAATGCTGCGAAACAAAATAGAGGAAAATCCTAGGGCGCCCAGGCGCATTCAGACTGTCTGGGGTGTGGGGTATCGGTATGAGGAAATATGACAGGATTCTGGCAGTAACGGTATGTCTCTATCTGCTGCTGGCGCTGGGAACAGGTCAGATCCTTTACCGGATGCAGGAGCACAGAGACAGGGAATTCCGGGTGGAGATAAACCGCCTGTACCATACCATATCAGCGGGAACACGCCCGGAGGAAGTGGAGCTGAGCGGATTTCGGGATGTATACAGGATTGACAGTCTGCCCCTTGCTGATGCGGCTGACAGGGAGAAGTCAGAGGCATTTTACAGTGATGAAAGTAATGGAGGCAGTGTTATAAAACCCTGGTATACGGACAGCAGTCTGAAAGGGTATCTCCGGTTTTCATACAGGGAAGAAAATATGAGCCTGGGCGGTGTGATGGTGACCGTGCAGGCTGGTCTTGCACTTATGGCAGCATTTGTGGTGGGAATTTTACTGTATTTGAAATACCGGGTCATCCGTCCATTCAACCGGGTAAGCGAACTGCCTTATGAGCTGGCAAAAGGCCATCTGAAAGGCGAGGTAAAGCAGGAGAAGAACAGATATTTCGGTGACTTTCTCTGGGGAATCGGGCAGTTAAAAGATACGCTGGAAGTGACGAAAAAGCGGAGGCTTGAGCTGGAAAAGGAAAAGAAAAAAATGCTGCTGTCCTTGTCCCATGACATGAAGACGCCTCTTGGGACCATCAGACTTTACGGAAAAGCCCTGGAGCAGGGACTCTACGATACAGAGGAGAAGAAGTGCCACGCTGCCCGGCAGATCTGTGCGAAAGCAGAAGAGATTGAGGGATATGTGGCGGAGATCATAAGAAGCTCAAAGGAAGATATTTTAGATATCCGGGTGGAAATGGGAGAATTTTATCTGGAGGAACTGGTAAAGCGGGTGGCAGACACCTATGTGGAAAAGTGCGCAGTGCGAATGATGGAGCTGCAGATCGGCAGATATGAGAACCGGTTAGTGCGTGGGGACATTGACCGCGTACTGGAAGTGTTTGACAATGTGATGGAAAACGCTTTTAAATACGGGGACGGCAGAAGAATTGAGATCAGCTTTTATGAGGAAGATTTCTGCCAGCTCATCCGCATTTTTAATACGGGTGAGGCCGTGTCGGAGAATGATTTCAATCACATTTTCGAGAGCTTTTTCAGAGGGACGAACAGTCTTGGGCAGCAGGGCAGCGGACTGGGGCTTTATATCTGCAGGGAGATCATGCGGAAGATGGACGGGGAAGTGTTTGCAGAGAGGGAGAAAGACGGGATGGGAATTGTGCTGGTATTCCGATAGTGAAAGGAATGTCTGGTCATGAAACCGGACGAAGATAAAACAGCATGATACAACAGCCATGTTTACGGAACCGGCGGTTTGTCAAAATTTTTGACAGACTGCCGGTTTTGTCTATAGTAAAAGCAGTTCCGGCATAGTATGATGAGAGTATGAAACAGCACGGAAAGGAGGGATGTGGAAATGGAAGCATTCCGTACCATTGAAGTAAAACGAAGCATTTTTGATAATAACGACAGGCAGGCGGAGCAACTTCGCAGAGAACTGAAAGAGAAGAGGGTATTCCTGCTGAATCTCATGTCTTCCCCGGGTTCAGGCAAGACGACAACCCTGCAGCGGACCATTGAGGCATTGAAGGAGGAGCTGAAGATCGGCATTATGGAGGCGGATATTGACTCTGATGTGGATGCCCGCACCATAGAGAATATGGGGGTAAAAGTAATACAGCTCCATACAGGGGGCATGTGCCACCTGGATGCGGATATGACGAGGCAGGGGCTTGACGCCATGGGAACCGGAAGCGTGGACCTGGCTGTGCTGGAAAACGTGGGAAATCTGGTCTGCCCGGCGGAATTTGACACGGGGGCAGTGAAGAACGCCATGATCTTATCGGTTCCGGAGGGAGATGACAAACCTCTGAAATATCCGCTGATGTTCTCCGTATGTGATGTGGCGCTGATCAACAAGATCGACGTGATGCCCTATTTTGATTTTGACCTGGAAAAATGCAGAGAAAACATCAGACTGCGCAATCCCGAGGCGAAAGTGATCCCAATCAGCGCAAAGACAGGGGAAGGTGTGGATGCGTGGGCAGATTGGCTGAGGACAGAAGTAAACACGTGGAGAGAAGCAAGGTAATCCGGAAGCAGGACTGTGAACAGCAGCAGGATAGCTGCAAAAGAGCATCTAAAGAGTTGCAAAAGAGCAGCGAGGCGGCTGCAGAATGGTAGAAAGGGTGGGTTTGTATATGGCAAATTTAAGACCGAAGATCGTGAAACTGGCAAAAATGGTGGGCGGTGTTGCAGGGGCAATGAACCGGATCGATGAGAAGGCTCCGGAATACTATGCGCTGAATGCTGTGGTCACGGATGATATGGCAGATGTAGCCCTTGTTATGGGGCTTCGCCAACCGCGTACCTTTGAGTATATTGTGGAGAAATGCGGCAGAAGCCGGGAAGAGACCAAAAAGCTTCTGGACCAGCTTACATACACAGGCGTGGTGAAGGTATGGACAGATAAAAAGGATAAGAAGGACCGGTATTTCATCAATATTTTTGCACCTGGCATGCTGGAAATGATGGTAAATAACCGGGAGCAGCTTGCCGCGCATCCTGAGATCGGCAAGGCATTTGAGGAGTATACCAGAAAGAGGATCGCACCTATGGCGCCCCTTTTTCCGGAAGGCATGGCAATGATGCGTGTGACGCCTGTGGAGAGTGCTGTCAAAGACCTTCCGGGAGTACAGCCCTGGGAAAAGCTGTCTTATTATCTGAGAAAATACGATACATTCAGTGTGTCTGACTGTTCCTGCCGCCAGTCCAGAAAGGTGCTTGGCGAGGGCTGCGGACATCTGGAAAAGGATATCTGTATCCAGATGGGAACAGGAGCAGAATATTATATCAGGACAGGAAGAGGCCGTCAGGTGAGCCGGGAGGAAGTGCTGGAAATCCTGAAATTTGCGGAGGACAACGGTCTTATGCATGAGATGCCCGCAACAGACGGGCTGGGTGAATCGGCGGCAATCTGCAACTGCTGCAGCTGTTCCTGTTTCTCCATGCGTATCGCAACGCTGTTCCGCACACCGGATGCCATCCGCTCCAATTTTACAGCGGAGGTGAACCCGGAGGAGTGTGTGGCCTGCGGGCAGTGTGTGGAAAACTGTCCCACAAATGCCCTGAAGCTGGGACAGAGACTCTGTGCCAAAAAGCCGGTTCCAAAGACAGAGGAACCTACGGCCAGGGATCATGTGTGGAGCAAAAAGAACTGGAATATGGACTACAGAGAGAACCGTCAGGATGTGGCGGAGGAGGGAACTTCCCCCTGTAAAACCGCCTGTCCGGCCCATATTGCGGTACAGGGCTATATCAAGCTGGCTGCCAGGGGAAAATACAAAGAGGCCCTGGAACTGATCAAAAAGGAAAATCCATTCCCGGCTGTCTGCGGCCGTATCTGCCCGCATGGCTGTGAGGATGAATGTACCCGCGGGGATATTGACGAGCCCATCGCCATTGATGAGATCAAGAAATTTATCGCGGATAAAGAACTGGACAGTGATGTGCGCTACATTCCGCCGAAACGCTACCATCTGGGCAATAAGATCGCCATTATCGGCGGCGGCCCTGCAGGACTTTCCTGCGCGTATTACCTTGCCATAGATGATTACCGGGTGACTGTTTTTGAAAAACAGGAGAAGCTGGGCGGCATGCTGGCACTTGGAATCCCCTCCTTCCGCCTGGAAAAAGAGGTGCTGAATGCAGAGATTGATGTGCTGAAAGAGATGGGTGTGGAATTTAAGACCGGCGTGGAAGTGGGAAAAGATGTGACACTGGATGAACTGAGAAAACAGGGCTACGAGGCATTTTACATAGCAGTCGGCGCCCAGGGCGGACGCAGGCTGAACGTGGAAGGAGAGGACGCTTCCGGTGTGGTATCCGGTGTGGAATTCCTGCGCGAAGTAAACCTGGGATGCGGCCGTACCCTCGCCGGAAATGTAGTGGTAGTGGGCGGCGGCAACGTAGCTGTGGATGTGGCCCGCACAGCCACAAGGCAGGGAGCTGACACGGTAAAAATGTACTGTCTGGAAAGCCGTAAGGAGATGCCTGCCCTGGATGAGGAGATTGAAGAGGCAGAGGCTGACCATGTGGAATTCCAGAACGGATGGGGCCCGAAACGCATTCTGACAGAGGATGGAAAGGTGACAGGCGTGGAATTTATGCGCTGTGTCTCTGTCTTTGATGAGATGCACCGTTTTGCACCGAAATACGATGAGGAGGATACCATTACGGTTCCGGCTGATACGGTTCTTCTCTCCATTGGGCAGTCAATCGAGTGGGGCAGCCTGCTGGAAGGCAGCAAAGTGAAGCTGGGACGCGGAAACACTGCGCAGGCTGACAGCCTTACTTATCAGACCGGAGAAAAAAACGTGTTTGTGGGCGGCGACTGCTGTACCGGTCCGAAATTTGCTATTCACGCCATCGCAGCCGGCAAGGAAGGAGCAATTTCCATCCACAGATATGTGCAGCCGGGACAGACTCTGACCTTGGGCCGCGACAGAAGAGAATACCACGCCTTTGATAAAAATAACGTGGCTGTGGATCTGCAGAGCTTTGACAATACACCGAGACAGCGCCCTGCCCATGCACAAGAGAAGAAGGGCACTTTCCGGGATGACAGGATGACATTTACAGAGGAACAGATGAAAAAAGAGACGGAGAGATGCCTGGGCTGCGGTGCCGTACAGGTGGATTCCTATATGTGTGTGGGCTGCGGTATGTGCACCACAAAATGTAAATTTGATGCCATTCATCTGAAACGTACCGGTCATTCCAAACCGGATCTGTATGAGAAGCTTCCGGTGAAAATCGCGGCAAATGCAGTGAAGAGAAGCGGAAAAATTGCCGCCTCATCTGTGAAAACTACCCGCAGAAAGGACTGATCCTATGCATGAACTTGGAATCCTGGACGCCATGATCCACACCATTGAGGATGTGGTGCGGGAAGAAGGAGCCGAAGAGGTGGAACGAATCGTATTGGATGTGGGAGAGCTCTCCGGTGTCGTGCCCAGATATCTGGAGGAGTGCTGGCCGGCAGCCAGATACAAAACCTCCATGGAGGAGACAGAACTGGAGGTATGCGTAGTGCCCGGCATTGTAAAGTGCCGGGACTGCGGCAGAATCTTCAACGCCATGGAGTATGACATGCGCTGTCCAATGTGTGAGGGGCAGCAGATGGAGATCCTTTCAGGAAATGACCTGATGATCAAGGAAATTCTATGTAAATAGGGGGAATGGGTATGTTTGCATTTTACGAGGGCGTTCCCACAGCACTGGTACTGCTTGTGTGGCTGTGTGTGTTTGTAAGTCTCTTTGTTCTGAATGAGGTGACCCGCAGATTTAAATGGGTGGGATTTGCCGCGTTTGTGATCCTGCCGGTGGTGCTCACGATCCTGTGGCTCACGGCATTTAAGGATACTGCGTATATGGACTGGTTCCACCTGGCGAAGGTGTATTCCTCCACGGCGGGATGTATCGGTTTCTGGTGTATCCGGCATGTGAAGAAGCTGTCCTCCAACAGGATAGCGCTCTGCTTTCCGCCTCTGATCCTGGCGATCAATATCTGTGAGGCTGTGCTGCGTGATTTTGAGATCGGAAGATATGTGACACCGGTTATGGAGTACACCAATAATCAGACACAGTATTATATCGGTGGTGCCTGGAATTATATGAATGGCATCGCGGGAATCCTGAACATTATCACCATTACGGGGTGGTTTGGAATCTGCATAAGGGCTGTGACGAAAAAGGACGGGAGCCGAGATATGCTCTGGCCGGATATGATGTGGTTCTGGATCGTGGCCTATGATCTATGGAACTTTGCGTACACGTATAATTGTCTGCCCACTCATGCCTGGTACTGCGGATTTGCCCTGCTTCTGGCTCCCACAGTCTGTGCCTTTACCGTGGGAAAAGGTGCATGGCTGCAGCACAGGGCGCACACACTGGCGCTGTGGTGCATGTTTGCCCAGACTGTGCCGGCCTTTCAGGATGCCAGCCGCTGGATGGTGCATTCCACATCCAGCAAAGCCATTGCGGACGCTGCGATCCAGCAGGGATATGTGGCTGCGGATGGGTATACTGCACTGGCGGAACCCGGTATCTATCAGCTTGCATCCGCAAATCCGGACACCACGGCGCTTTTTGTGGTAAGCCTGCTTGCGCTTCTTGCAAACGCGGCGGTATTTATCTATATGATCCTTCATATAAGAAAGACAAAACGCAATCCCTACAGGACAGAGCTGTATTCAGACTTGGCGTCCTATCAGAAAATAAAGACACTGGCAAAATAGGCAGGATGAACGCAGTCCTTTATTTAGAAGCAACAGAATAACAGGCGTGTCCGGAAATTGGAAGACTGCCCAAAAAGGTTCTTTGGAAAACCTTTTGGGCAGCCTTTTTTTGTGTACTGCAAAATAAGCATATTGTGCTATTTTTGAGCGCGTGTTCCATATCGAAACCGGGAAGGATTTGTTATAATTAGAAAAAATATTAAATCACAGACGGCTGCGAGCGGACAACCGTATCAGCGGTCTGTACAGCGGCAGGGAGGAGGGATGACGCATGATTTCAACAAAGGAGGGATATGCAAGAGCAGAATATTTTTCCAGCATTGCGGCAGCGGACAGCAGAAGAAAGGAATTCGACATTAAGAACCATTCTCTTATTTATACGGGGCAGAAGCCGGATTTTCTGTTTATCGGAGATTCTATTACCCATTACTGGGAGTTAAATGCATACTTTAATCTGCCGGGACAGTTGATCGTGAACCGGGGAATCGGCGGTGACACAACAGAATTCTTAAAAAGGCGGTTTTATGCGGATGCTCTGCAGTTAAAGCCAAGATACTGCATAATGGGCATTGGAATCAATGATTCCATTGAACTGGAGGGGGATTATTGGAAAAGGCTGGAGCCGAAGCCTTATGAGGAGGTCCTGACAACAGCTCAGAACAATATCAGCAATATAATATGCCAGGCAGAAAATACAGATACCACTTTAATTCTGACCTCTCTTCTGCCGATACATATTCCCATTTTGTTAAATGAAGCGGTTCGCAAAAGGTATATTAAAGAGATGAATGCATGGCTGGCGCAGACAGCGAGAAAGAATAAGCTGATTTTTGTAAACTATTATAATACCACCACATTTCCGGGAACCGAAAAGCTGCTGGACGGCATTACCTATGACGGTCTGCATCCCAATGCAAAGGGGTATGAAATTATGGCAGCCGTTTTGAAGAATACACTGCACCAGTACAAGATCGATCTGTGATCAATCAGGAGGAAAAATACAATGATCTTTGATTCCATTCAAAACAAAGAAAATTACAGGGAGTACGAAACACTTTATCAGATACTATGCTATTTGGAGGGGCTGAAGCAGGGAGAGCTTCCTCTGCCGGATACGGTGATCTGTGAGGACCGCGCTTTCTGTAATCCTGTTTCTCTGACATCAAAACCGGAAGAAGCCTGTATTTATGAAGCACACAAAAAATATATAGATTTACACTACATTGTGTCAGGCAGAGAGGGAATCGCCACAGCGGATGTCAAATCCCTGACTGCGTCAGTCCCATACAATGCGGACAGGGATATTGCCTTTTATAAAGGCAGTGCATTTGGCCGTTATCTGCTGAAACCGGGTGATTTTATGGTGTGTTACCCCAGCGATGCCCACATGGTGGCAATCATGGAAAATAAGCCGGAAAATATAGAAAAAGTAGTAGTTAAAATAAAAGTACAGTAGTCAGTAAGAGCGGGCGGGGCAGCTATAAAGTGTAGATCGACAGGTGTATCTTCACGGATAGCTGCCTTATTTATTGCTGAAAGCTGCATAAAAAATTTATAAGGAGGATTCCTTCATGTCAGTGATTGACAATATACGTTTTACATTTCTCTATATTGATCTGTATTCCATGGGAAGGACATGGGTATATCCGGAATCAGTCATACCATATAACATTTTTCGGTACATAGTGAAGGGAAAGGCAGAGTTCTGTATTGACAGCGAAGAGATTCTGGTGGAGGAGAACCAGATCGTGTACATACCCAGCGGGTGCAGAATGTCCTGCCATGCACTCAGCGATACATTTGAATTTTTCAGTATCCGTTTTACCACCTCTGTTTTTTATGAAGGTGAAGATGTGTTAAGAGAATACTATGGAATACCAAGGGTTACACAGAGTATGGGAGAAGATAATTATTTCAAAGAGATCTACAGGTGGGTGAAGACAGAGCATATCGCGAAGAAATGTTTTGTGCGGGGATACCTGGACCTGCTCATAGGCTCTCTTGCAGTCAGAGGAGAGAAGATAGACAGGGTGAAAGGAGAAATCAAAACAGAAGAGTATGATTTGGAGAGAATCAAAAAAAGAGCCATGAAAACGAAGAAGCAGATCGATCCCAGGGTACAGATCGTGGCGGATTATATCGTTCTCCATCCAAAAGAAAAATATACGCCTGAAAAAATGGCAAATATGGCGGAACTGAGCAAGCAGAGGTTCAGCAGTCTTTTTAAGGAAAACATGGGAAAAACGCCCATGGAATACGTGAGAGAGATCCGGCTTACCACTGCGGCAAGGGCTCTTTTGGTGAGCAATGATAATGTCAATGATATTGCCTACGAGGTGGGATATGAGGACGCCAATTATTTTATCAGGGAGTTTAAAGCAGCTTTCGGGTTTACACCGAATCAGTACCGGAGGGTGGCAAGAGAATAAGAATAAGAGTCTAGTGCTATTATTGAGCGTTTGGTTAGTAGATGTACACAAAGAAAATAGGTAAAATAAACTTACAATAAACAAATCGATACGGCCGATATCGGGGAACAGTAAAAAGTGAACAGAGAGGAGAGCTTTATGAGAAGAAAATTAGCAGTTTTGCTGGTGGGTACCATGATAGGTTCCGCCATGCTTGCAGGATGCGGACAGAATGGGAATACAGAAAGCAAACAGACAGCAGCGGAAACAGGAGAATTAAAAGGTGACATTACATTTTGGCATTCCTTTACACAGGGGCCGCGTCTGGAGGTGATACAGGAGACCGCAGACCAGTTTATGAAGGATAACCCGGATGTAAACATAACCATAGAGACGTTTTCCTGGGGGGATTTTTATACGAAATGGACCACCGGTCTTGCATCCGGGAATGTGCCGGATATGAGCACTGCGCTTCCCGGTCATGTGGTAGAGATGATGGACGCAGAGGCCCTGGTTCCCCTGGATGATTTGATCGATGACATAGGTAGAGATAAGTTTTCAAAAACTGCCCTGTCGGAAGGAGAAAAGGACGGCACCTGCTATTCCCTGCCATTGTATTCCCATGCACAGGTCATGTGGTACAGAAAGGATCTGCTGGATGCAGCAGGACTTGAAGTTCCCAAGACATGGGATGAATTTGCCGATGCGGCAAAAACCCTGACAAAAGACGGGGTTTACGGATGTTCCTTCCCCTGCGGTTCCAATGACCTTATGGGAACACGTTTCTTAAACTTCTATGTGAGAAGCGGCGGCGGGAGCCTTCTTACAGATGATCTGAAAGCAGATCTGACAAGTGATCTGGCACTTGACGGCATTCGTTACTGGCTGGACATTTATGAGAATTGTTCTCCGAAGGATTCTGTAAATTATGCAGTATTAGATCAGGCAACCCTGTTCTATCAGGGAAAGACAGCCTTTGACTTTAACTCCGGTTTCCAGATCGGCGGCGTTGAAACGAACTCCCCTGATTTGGTGGATCAGATTGACTGTGCGCCTCTTCCGAAGATAAATGCGGATGACCCGGAATACGGAGCGGAAACTTCCAATATTCCGATGGTGGTATGGGAGAACTCAGAACACCCGGAAATATGCAAGGAATTTATCAAAAAATTATACGAGAAAGATACCTATATCAAATTCCTGGAAGCAACACCGGTAGGTATGCTGCCTTCCATTACAGGTATTTCGGACACACCGGAATACAAAGAGAACGAAACCGTACAGAAGTTCTCCAATGCGGTAGATGTAATCACAAAAACCATGGATATGGGTACTGCCATAGGATTTGAAAAAGGCCCCAGTGTTCAGGCCGGTCTTCTCACATCTCAGGGAATCATAGAGAGTATGTTCCAGGATATTATCACAAACGGAACGGATGTGGAAAAAGCTGCACAGACAGCAGAAGACAAACTGAATGAGGTATTCAGCACTGTACAGTGATTTTGAATACATAACCTGTTACCAGGGGCTGCCCGAACCACCACGAAGGGCAGTCCCATCCCTCAGAAAGGCGGCATTTTTGTGAAAAGAAAAGTAAAATTTGATTATGCCCGCTGGATTTTCGTACTTCCTGCACTGCTGGTTGTGGGGATACTGTTGGTATATCCTATCTTTTCCAGTTTATATTACAGTATGACGACCAAGCATCTGATCAAGGCTTCCTATGATTTTATAGGATTGGAAAATTATAAAGCGGTTTTATCAGACTCTAATTTTTATAAGGCATTTTTGACCTCCATACTCTGGACCGTGGGTTCATTGTTAGGACAGTTGTTCATCGGATTTACAGCAGCACTGGCCATTAATCGGGTGAAGATCGGAAAGGGAATTTACAGAACCCTGATGATCATCCCCTGGGCATTCCCCTCTATTGTAATCGCACTTTCCTGGAAATGGATACTGAACGGTGTTTCAGGTTTCCTCCCGAATATTCTTGTCCAGTTGGGCATCAGCAGCGAACTTCCGCAGTTTTTAAGTGACAGCAGTCTGGTATTTCTGACATTGATTTTTATTAATGTCTGGTTTGGTGCGCCGATGATCATGGTAAATGTGCTGTCTGCACTGCAGACCATTCCCCAGGACCAGTATGAGGCAGCTCAGATTGACGGTGCTTCCAAATTCCAGCAGTTCTGGCATATAACAGTACCGCATATTAAAGTCGTAGTCGGCCTGCTGGTAGTGCTTCGTACCATCTGGGTATTCAATAACTTTGATATTATTTATCTTCTTACAGGCGGCGGCCCTGCCAACGCCACGACCACAGTTCCTGTCTATGCGTATAATATGGGCTGGGGAACAAAACTTCTGGGCAGGTCATCTGCAGTCACTGTGCTTTTGCTGGCATTCCTGCTGCTGGTTTGTTTGGTTTACTTTACGATCATTGGAAAATGGGAAAAGGAGGACAAGTGATGACAAATCAAAAAGAAAAGATCGGCAATGGACTCTGCCATGTATATTTGATCATTTTGTCCGTGATTGCTTTTTTCCCGCTGGTATGGGTTTTACTGTGTTCCGTAAAATCTTCGGGAGAGCTGACCGCAAATCCAACCCGATTTCTGCCAAAGCACTTTACACTGGAAAACTTTACCCATGTGATTCAGGACCTGGGATTTGCAGGGAATATCAGCAACAGTTTGATCATTGCAATATCAACTACCTGCATCGCCATTGTGGTATCATCCATGGCGGCATACGGAATCGTAAGATTTTTTCCGAAGCTGGGTTCCATTATGTCAAAGGTTCTGGTGGCAACTTACATGTTTCCTCCCATCCTTCTGGCGATTCCCTATTCGATGGTCATGGCAAAGCTGGGATTTGTCAATACCAGAGTCGGACTTGTCATAGTGTATCTCTCCTTCAGCGTACCTTATGCTGTATGGATGCTGGTAGGCTTTTTCAAGACAGTGCCGCTGGGAATCGAGGAAGCGGCAAGAGTGGACGGAGCCAATAAACTCCAGACTTTTGTGAGGATTGTACTGCCCCTGGTCATGCCGGGGATCGTGGCAACAGCCATTTATACATTTATCAATGCGTGGAATGAATTTTTATACTCTTTGATCCTGATCAACAGCACAGATAAGATGACAGTGTCTGTGGCTTTAAAATCTCTTCAGGGTTCGGAAATCCTGAACTGGGGAGATATGATGGCAGCATCTGCCCTGGTGGTGGTACCGTCCGTAATATTCTTTATGTTTATACAGAATAAGATTGCAGGCGGCATGACTGACGGAGCAGTAAAATAACTTTGGATATATTTGGAGGTAATAGAATATGAAGACAATAGGATATGCAATTGTGGGTACCGGTTATTTCGGCGCGGAGCTTGGACGTATTATGAAGGAGCAGGAAGGGGCCAGGATCGTGGCTGTCCTTGACCCGGAAAACGCCCAAACCGTTGCAGAGGAACTGGGATGTGACGTGGAAACAGATTTAGATACCTTGTACAGCCGGGAAGATGTGGAGGCCGTGATTGTGGCAACACCTAATTACCTGCACAAGGAACCGGTCATAAAGGCGGCAGAGCACGGGGTAAATGTTTTTTGCGAAAAGCCTATCGCGCTGAGTTATAAGGACTGCGACGAGATGGTAAAAGCATGTCAGCAGCACGGTGTTACCTTTATGGCAGGCCATGTCATGAATTTCTTCCGGGGTGTGCGTCATGCGAAAAAATTGATCAATGACGGAGTGATCGGAAAAGTTCTGTACTGTCATTCGGCCAGAAACGGATGGGAAGAACCGCAGCCGTCGATCTCCTGGAAAAAGATCAGGGAAAAATCAGGAGGACATCTGTATCATCACATTCATGAACTGGACTGTGTACAGTTCCTCATGGGCGGAATGCCGGAAACAGTGACCATGACAGGGGGAAATGTTGCGCACCAGGGGGATGAGTTCGGTGACGAGGATGACATGCTGTTTGTAAACATGGAATTTTCCGACAACCGTTATGCGGTTTTGGAGTGGGGGTCTGCCTTCCACTGGCCTGAGCACTATGTGCTGATACAGGGGACAAAGGGTGCCATCCGTATTGATATGTGTGACTGCGGCGGCACGTTAAAGGTGGATGGAAAAGAGGAGCATTTTCTTGTCCATGAGTCCCAGGAGGAGGATGATGACCGTACCAGAATATACCACGGCACCGAGATGGACGGAGCCATTATGTACGGAAAACCGGGGAAAAAACCACCTATGTGGCTTCACAGTATTATGAAAAATGAAATGAAATACTTAAACGGCATTATGCACGGAGCAAAGGCAGATGATGAATTCAGGCCTCTGCTCACAGGAGAGGCAGCAAGGGCAGCCATAGCAACAGCCGATGCATGTACCATGTCCAGGTATGAGAACCGCAAAGTGCAGCTGCGCGAAGTGTTAGGAGAAAAGAGCGAAGAATAGATTCAGGGTAATATACACCGCATTTTTTCTCTGACAGCTTCGGAAGAATCTTGACAAATAAAAAGTCATGTTATATAATGACAGCGTTCATCGGAGGGTGAACCATTCTGACAGAAATGGTAACCGGATAAGATGCTGGCTGAGATGCCTGCTTCTTATCCGGTTTTTTGTGTGGGTTTAGAGCCTTTTATAGTATGAAACCTCCGTGAAATGTACATTACGAGCAAAAGGAGAAAAATGAGAGTATGAGTCAAGGACAGAATTTTACAAAAGGAAAAATCCTGATGCCGCTTGTTAAATTTGCCCTGCCGGTGCTGGCGGCTATTTTTCTGCAGACCATGTATGGAGCAGTGGACATGCTGGTTGTGGGACAGTTTGCCCAGGCGGCAGACGTGTCGGCAGTTTCCACGGGGAGCTGGCTGATGCAGCTTGTGACGGCTTTTGTGGTGGGAATCGCCATGGGCACTACGATTCTTCTGGGAAGAAAAATCGGTGAGGGGAGAGCAGAGGAAGGCGGCAGGATCATCGGAGCCAGTATCATGCTGTTCATCATCATAGGTGTCGTGATAACCGTTATCATGGAAGCGTTTGCGGTGCCCATTGCCAGGATCATGCAGACACCGCCGGAAGCATTTGATGCCACGGTCTCTTATGTGAGGATCTGTTCCGCAGGGGCTGTGTTTATTGTGGCGTATAATGTGATCGGAAGTATTTTCAGGGGACTTGGAGATTCCAGGATGCCGCTTCTTACGGTGGCGATCGCCTGTGTGTTTAATATTGTCGGGGATTTACTGCTGGTGGGTGTTTTCGGGCTTGCCACTGCGGGGGCGGCCATCGCCACAGTGCTTGCTCAGGTGCTGAGTGTGGTGATCTCGCTGCAGATCATCCGGAAGAGGAAGTTTCCGTTTGTTTTTCACAGAAAGGATATTGCATTTGACAGAAAACGGATGGGGGAAGTGTTCCGGCTGGGATTTCCGATCGCGTTTCAGGATGTGCTGGTAGGTATTTCGTTTCTGGCGATCACTGCCATTGTCAACTCTCTGGGAGTGATTCCCTCCGCGGGAGTAGGGGTTGCGGAAAAGCTGTGTGGGTTTATTATGCTTGTGCCGTCTGCTTTTAATCAGTCCATGGCAGCGTTTGTCTCCCAGAATATGGGGGCCGGGGAGGCCGGAAGGGCGAAGAAGGCGCTGCTGTGCGGAATTGGGATGTCGCTGGCTGTGGGTGTTTTGATGGCTTATGGGGCATTTTTCCACGGGGATATTCTGTCGGGGATCTTTGCCAGGGACGGGGAGGTTATTGCGGCTTCGGCGGAGTATTTGAAGGCGTATGCCATTGACTGTCTGCTGGTTTCGGTGATGTTTTGTATGATCGGGTATTTTAATGGGTGTGGGAAGACTTTGTTTGTGATGGTGCAGGGAATCGTCGGTGCTTTCGGAGTGAGGATTCCGGTATCGTTTCTGATGAGCCGGATGGTGCCGGTTTCCTTGTTTGGGGTGGGGCTGGCGACGCCTTGTTCTTCGGGGGTGCAGATTGTTTTGTGTGTGGGGTATTTCTTTTGGGTGAATCGGAAGGGGAGTAGGGCGGTCGTGTGATTTTGGCTCACGGACGTCGGCATGGAATGGAGACCGGTAATGGGCCGGCGGGCCGTGGAGCTTCCTTCCGGACAGCACCTGCGTCGGCAAGACCTGCTAAGTAAAAATGGAAGCCCCAGGCAAGGCACCGGACAGAACCGCAGTCCAGCCCTTATGGCTGAACTGCTCAACTGTCCTGAAATTCCGGATGGTAACCGGAATTTCTCCTTGCCTGGGACTTCCATTTTTACTTAGCAGGTCTAAGCCTTCTCCGGAATGCTGCCCGGAAGGAAGCTCCACGGCCCGCCGGCCCATTACCGGTCTCCGTTCCATGACGACTGGTTATGAAAGCGGAAGGAGCGGAGGTGTATGGGGGGGGCTGTGGTGGTGAATCCAGGGCCGGCGCGTTTACAGGTTTTGGGAGCAGAGGATGGAGATGTTGGCGGCGGTGTCCTGGGTTGGGGGGAGTTTTTGTTTGTGAAGGTAGTCTCTTAGGTAGATCAGGGGGAGGTAGCCCTGGCGGTGGAGGTCCTGGGAGATGGAAAAGTCTATGGTTCCATCCAGAAGGAGAGATTTCGTGTGTTCTGACATGTCATGGCAGATGATGCGGATCTCTCCTTTTTTTTGTGCCGTCTCCACGGCTTTGGTACAGCCGGCTACGCTGCGGTTGGCCATGTAAATGGCTTTTATGGCCGGGTCTTCCTGAAGGGCGCTGAGGACTTTTTTGTAGGTGAGCTGGTAGTTGTTGTAGGTCTCTATGACCTGGATCTGGTCCCGGGGGAAGCCAATCTCAGACATGCGGGTGCAGAAGCCGTCCAGACGGGCACGGTGGCCGTCGAATTCCAGGTTGCCCGCCGCGGCAAGGATTCTGCCGGTGGAGGGGATGCATTTGCTGATGAGTTCGGCGGCAATGCGGCCGCTTTTATTGTAGTCCTGACCGATGAAGCAGAGTCTGTCGGTGCCGGGCAGGTCACTGTTGAAGGTGATGACCGGGATGTCTTTTTGGGTGAGGGAACGGATCTTCTCCTCAATGGATGGGTCGTTCATGGTGCAGACAGCAGCGCCCTGAATGCCCGCCTCTAAAAGCGCGTCCAGTTTTTCGATGCTTTCCTCCGGGATGTCGGTTTCGCATTCTTCTACCAGGATCTTTACATGGAAATCAGTGAGCTCGGCCTGGGCAGCTTCAATGCCGCGCATGATCTCCCAGCGGAAATGGCCGGTCCAGTTGGGCAGAAGCACACCAAGCTTGATTGGCGGAAAGCCCTGACCAAACAAGGTTTTCTGGTAGGTGCTGCGGGGGGTAAGGTAGCCGGTCTCCTGAATGGCTGCCATGACCCTTTCGTAAACGTCCGGGCTTACATGGGAACGGTTGTTGAGAACACGGTCTACCGTTCCACGGGACACGCCCGCTTTGTCAGCGACCATCTGTATGGTTGGTTTTTTGTTTATCATGATTCCTCCTGTTTATGTGCACGTGCTATTGCACGGGGATGGTATTTTTGCTCTGGGCATCTTATGATTAAATTCTATCATATGGAGAAGGGGGTTGTAAATAGGGGGATTGGTTAAGTTTAACAAAAGGAGAAGAAGTGAGGGCTGATAAAATGGTATGTTCAAAAGCACAATATTGTGAAATGTAGCTAAAAATGAAAAAGAAAGGGCAGAGATGTTGACAAAACCGGAAGGCTTTTCTATAATTATAAGTGCAAAAGCACATAAAGTGTAAAAGCACAAAGAAAAACAGTTCACAGCCAGACGCCGGAGAGGGTCAAAAAGGCCGGGCTTCGCAATGCGGGGTGCAATGCCGGGGGGACTGGAGCGGGTGGGCAAAAACAAAGTAGCGGAGAGTAAAGGAGCGTATTGAGATGAAAACAGGAATTATTGGAGCAGGTAGAATCGGAAAGGTGCATGCAAAGAATATTTCTATGTTTGTGCCGGAGGTGGAGATCAAGACGGTTGCAGACCCTTTTATGAATGAAGAGACAGAGAAATTTCTGAGAAAATGCGGTGTGCAGAATGTGACAAAGGACGCGGAGGATATTCTGCAGGATGAGGAGATAGACGCGGTTCTGATCTGTTCCTCCACGGACACGCATTCCAAGTATATTATTGAGGCTGCCAGGGCAGGAAAGCATATTTTTTGTGAAAAACCGATAGATTATGATCTGGGCAAGGTGAGGGAAGCCATTCAGACGGCAGAGGACGCCGGTGTGAAGCTGCAGATCGGATTCTGCCGCAGATTTGACCACAATCACAGAGGCGTCTATGATATGGTGCAGTCAGGAAGGATCGGGAAGGTGCAGATGATCAAAATCAGTTCCAGGGATCCGGAGCCGCCGGCTATTGAATATGTGAAGGTTTCCGGTGGTATTTTCTATGATATGATGATCCATGATTTTGACATGGCACGCTTTCTGGCAGGAGGGGCTGAGGTGACTGAGGTTGTGGCTGCCGGCTCTGTGCTGATCGACCCGGCTATCGGGGAGGCGGGGGATGTGGATACCGCTGTTGTGATGCTGAAGTTTGACAATGGCATAATTGCCACCATTGACAACAGCAGGAAGGCCGTCTATGGATATGACCAGAGAGTGGAGGTATTTGGCTCCGAGGGCTGTGTGCGCAATGAAAATGATGTGCCGAATACGGTTGTGCTCTCAGATGCCGAGAGGACCAGCTGTGAAAATACATATAAGGTAATGTGGGATCGTTATACCGGTGCCTTTGTCTCAGAAATCCAGGCATTTGCAGATGCCGTGGAGAACGACAGGGAGACACCTGTAACCGGAATGGACGGGCTGTATCCGGTACTGATGGCAGCCGCTGCCACAAAATCTCTGAAAGAGGGAAGGCCTGTAAAAATTGAGGAGGTAGAAGGAAGATGAGTCTGAGAAAATGCGCATGTATTGACACCCTGTACACAGAGCTGCCCTGGGAGGAAAGATTCCTGGCGGCAAAGAAGGACGGGTTTGACGCGGTGGAATTCTGGGACTGGAGAATCCGGGATCTGGAAGCTACAAAGAGGGCGGCTTGCGAGGCCGGCATTGCGATCAGCGGATTTAACGGGGACGCGGATTATTCCCTGGTTGACCCGGAGCACAGAGAGAAGTACGTGAAATATCTGGAGGAATCCATCCGGGCAGCAAAAGCCGTGGGCGCAGGCAGTGTGACCATTCACTCCAATGCCCTGGGTGAGGGAGGAATTGTGGTGGACCACTATGATAACCTTTCCCATACGGTGAAGCTCTGCTCCATGTACCGTACACTTTTGGACTGTGTGGAGACAGCGGAGAGAGAAGGGATCAACCTGAACCTGGAGGCCCTGAATATTACCACAGACCATGTGGGAAATTTTCTTGAGAATACACAGATGGGAGCGGAGATATGCCGCCTGATCGGGTCACCCAGGCTGAAGCTTCTCTACGATGTGTATCATATGCAGATCAATGAAGGCTGTATCTGTGATACCATTTCCCATTACGCAGACCAGTTTGGACACATCCATGTGGCGGATGCTCCGGGGCGTCATGAGCCGGGGACGGGGGAAATCAATTATAAAAAGGTGCTGCGTCATCTGGAGGCATGCGGGTATACAGGATATGTGGGTTATGAGCTGTTTCCGCTTGCAGATACAGAGAGTGCTGTGAAGGCGATTATGGAAGCGTGCTGAAAAACGAATTGAGAAATTATGTGGCGGGGAGGTCATTATGAAGAAGAAAATAACCTTTGGGACAAGGGTAGCATATGGATGCGGGGATACAGCCTGTAATATCGTGTACGGGATGATATCCACACTGCTGACGCTGTTTTACACGGATTATGTGGGGATTTCACCGGTGACTATCGGTATTGTCATGCTGGTGTCCAGAGTATTTGACGGCAGTTCAGATCTGATCATGGGATTTTTGGTAGACAGAACCAGGTCTAAATGGGGAAAATCAAGACCCTGGATTTTGTGGATGACGATTCCTTATGCCATAGCGGCGATTCTTATGTTCACAGTGCCGCACACCACAGATTTTCTGAAAGGGATATACATATTCGTCACCTATAATCTGACTACAACGGTTATCTATACAGCTATCAATGTACCTTACGGTTCATTGTCCACCATGATGACCAGGGATTCTTACCAGCAGGATCTGCTGTCCATTTTCAGGATGATCCTGTCCCCGGTGGGACGCATTATTTCCGTGACCTTTACCATGCCTCTTGTGAAAATATTCGGAAATGACCAGTCTGCATGGATCAAGACCATGTGCATCTGGGTGGTGATCGCTGTGGTTCTGCTGCTGTTCTGCTTCTTCCGGTGTGAGGAGACTGTGGTAACAGAGACAAAAAAAGAAGAGAAGCGTTCTGTGGGCGTGAACATCAAGGCTCTTGTAACGAACAAGTATTTCTGGTGCGTGCTCGGGCTGTGGTCGATCCAGGTCATCCATATGACAATTGTGGGAACGGATCTGCCCTATTACTGTAAATATATTTTCGGAAATGATACGTGGATGTACAGCACCCTGTATTTTCTGGAAACTGTGTGCATGATCGGCGGCGCAGTGGCCTGCCCGTTTCTGATCAAAAGATGGGGAAAGAGGAATGTTACGCTGGCGGGCTGCCTCATTGCGGTGGGCTCCCAGCTTCTGGTGCTGGTCAACCCTTATAACTTCCAATGGCTGTTTTTTGTGACACTTATCCGTTCTATAGGTGCATCCCAGTTGTCAGCCACCATCTTCGGCATGTTGGGGGATGTGGTGGAATACGGCTGCTGGAAAAACGGGTTCCGCCAGGAAAGCCTCGTATTCGGCGGCGCAAGCCTGGGATTCAAGGTGGGAACGGGTATCACAAGTGCTGTCATGACAGGACTCATGACCGTAAGCGGCTATATCAGCTCAACCGGAGCGCAGGTGGTACAGCCGGAATCCGCTGTCAGAACCATTGGAAATATCTATAAGTTCGGCCCGGTCATTGTCTGGGGTGCGGCGGTGTTGATTTTGCTGGTGTACAAGCTGGATAAGATGTATCCGCAGATTGAACGGGATTTGCTGGAGCGGGAAATGAAGGCAGAGTGAAAAAGAGGATCTGGAGAGAGGCGCAATTTTAAGTAGAATCATTTATGAGGTGGATTTTCCACATGCTGACCTGTACAATAGAAGAAAACAGAAGAAATGTACAGGGGGAATGAAAAATGCCGGTTGTTATAAGAGAAGACAGGGAGCAGTACATGCAGGAGCTGCGGGACTGGCTGGAACAGGAAAGAGATGTGCCGCTTGAGGAGATGGTTGATTTTTTTCACAGGCGTATTGATACATATGAGGAGAAGATGCAGACCTGGAAGGCAGCCTATGAAAAAATCGCCGGCTGGATCGGCGGGGATACGAAAAGGATGCTGGATCTGGGCTGCGGGACGGGGCTGGAACTGGAATCCATTTTTCGGAAATATCCCTATATCCATGTGACAGGGATCGATCTGTGCGGTACTATGCTGGAGAAGCTGAGACGCAAATACCGGGGAAAGGATATCACACTGATATGCGGGGATTATTTTCAGGAGCCTTTTGGGGAGTCCTGTTATGACATGGTGATCTCCTTTGAATCCCTGCATCATTTTCTGCCTGAGAAAAAGAGGGAACTCTTTGCAAAAATCGAAAAAGCTCTGAAGCCGGGAGGACGATTCCTGGAAGGGGATTACATTGCCTGCTGTGAGGAGGAGGAAAATCTCCTGCGGCTGGAATGCCGGAGAAAACGAAAGGCAGGAGGGATCTCAGAGGATCAGTTTGTACACTTTGACATTCCTCTGACCCTGGAGCATGAGACTGAGCTTTTAAAGAGCGTGGGATTTGCAAATGCAGCGGGGTTGGAATGTATTGACGGGGCAACATTTATAGAAGCAGTAAAATAAGAGCGTGCAGCCGGGAACAAAATCCGGCTGCATTTTTTGTGCCGAAAAACCGTATTCCGGCGCGCAGGTCCGGCAGGTTCAATCCTCCCACAGATAATCCAGTTTTCCTTTTTCAATGTGAAAGCTGGTCTCCAGCATATAGGAGAATACATCCAGGGTCTTTCTGGTGTGCTCCCTGCTGTCTCTTGTGAGATGGTTGTCCAGCTTAATGGTCAGGATAATGAGGACGATCTCGGAAACCTCCTCAGGGGATTTGCAGTGCATGGACCCCTCCCGGTTGCCCTGGCGGATAATGTCTGACAGGATCGGGCGCAGGTTTCTCACCATAATGCGGATATACTGCTGATGCAGAAGAGCGCTCTGCTGCAGCTCGAAAAAATTGTTGGACTCCTGGCGGAGAAGCTCCATGGAGGATTCCCGGCAGGTGCGGAATATGATCTCCATCTTGGTCAGGGCATCCATATCAGGGGCTTCCAGCAGATTTTTGGCTTTTTCTATGGCAGCGGAATAGGAGCGTTCGATGACAGCTTCCAGAATTTCTTCCTTGGATTTGAAATAATAGTAGATACTTCCCTTCCCGATGCCCGCTTCTTTGGCAACATCGCTGACAGATATGGACTGGGCGCTGTTTTGGTTCATCAATCTCTGCATGGCATCCAGGATCATATCCTTTTTTCTATTGTTTTGCATAAATACCATTCTCCGTTTTTCTTTGATAGTAACATGATAGCATAAAAATGTAAACTTGACTATCGGTCGAAAAAGTGGTATCTTGTTTACAACCTAAATTCGACCGGTGGTCGAAAAATGGCGAAATATGTTTGGAGGAAAAATAAATGACGTATCAGGAATTAGTGAGTGAGATCAGAGACCTTTTCATGCAGGCGGATGTAAGCGGGATCAAGGAGCACATTGCCTATCAGTTTAATATCAGGGGAGAGGCCGAGGGAGCCTTTTACGCGGAAGTATCAGAGGGGAAGCTGTACATAGAGCCATATGAATATTTCGACAGGGATGTGCTGTTTACAACCACAGCCGAGACACTTCTGGGCATTGCAGGGGGCACCATGGATGCTGTCGCGGCATTCACACAGGGAAAACTGCAGGTGAAAGGCAGCTTTGACAAAGCACTGATGCTTCAGAGTTTCTCCAAGCAGGCCGGAAAAGAAAAAAAGAAACAGGTAAAGACAGAAGATAAGACACCTAAGAGGACAGTCAGAAGAATTCTGAAAAAATAAACACATTCCGGGAACTGAGAGTGATGCACCGCGGATGCGCAGGCAGCCGCGGAGACGGGAGGAGTATCTATGAACGGATGGAGCTTGTTACTGGGAGCAGGGGCGCTGGCTGCTGCGGGGGAATACGGAATTGCGTCTTATTTTTTCAGGCGCACCATGCTCCGGCAGAAGGCAGAGACCAAAAGGACCATGGATATGGCAGGGACAAACTGGGATCTGTATATGCCGAAGATCAAGAAGATGAAAGCGTGGATGATGGAGCAGGAACGGGAGGATGTGTACATCACGTCCGGCGATGGGCTGAAGCTCCACGGGACATATTTTCCGGGGCAGGGAGGCAAAAAGCTGGTGATCTGTTTTCACGGTTATACCAGCAGAGGAATGAGTGATTACATTGGACTATCCAATTATTATCTGCCGAAAGGATTTAAGATGCTTCTGGTGGATGAGCGGGCACACGGGGACAGCGAAGGCACATACATCGGATTTGGCTGCCTGGACAGGGAGGATGCGCTTCTCTGGATCGAGTATGCGGCAAAGCGTTTTGGCAGCGGCTGTGAGATCTGGCTTCACGGCACCTCCATGGGGGCCTCCACGGTTCTCATGGCAAGCGGACTAAAACTTTCGCCGCAGGTGAAGGGAATCGTCTCGGACTGCGCCTTTACCACCGCCTGGGACGTGTTTGCCCATGTGCTGAAGGACCAGTACCATCTGCCCTCCTATCCCATTCTTAAGATATCGGACCGCATGTGCAGGGAAAAGGCGGGATATGGGCTGAAGCAGTGCAGTGCGGCTCTGGAAGTGAAGAAGGCAAAGGTTCCCATCCTTTTTATCCACGGGGATGCGGACACCTTTGTTCCCTGCAGTATGTGCTTTGAGATATATGAAAACTGCGCATCTAAGAAGAACATGCTCATAGTACACGGAGCGGGCCATGTGGAAGCTTTTTACAAAGAGCAGGCGCTGTATGAACAGAAGCTGACGGAATTTCTGGAGACGGCAGGGGAGGCCTGGGCGCCTGCGGGAGAGAGCATTTATGTATCAGATGTAACCGGAGAGGGAAACAGCGGGGAATCCGTTCCCGTTTGAAAATGAGAGGAGTTTGACATATGAAAGAGAAGTTTGGCAAACCACTGTATCCGCTGACCGCAGCACAGAAGCTGCATTTTTTCTATCAGAAATACTGTCCGAAAAAGCAGGTGCTCAATATCGGCACCAGCCTGACCATTCAGCAGAGCCTGGATTTTGGCGCGCTGAAGGAGGCTGTCTATAAGGCATACGCCAGATGTGAGTCCATGCGCCTTCGTTTTACACAGGACGAGGACGGCAGCGTGTATCAGTACATTGCTGACAGGGAGGAGAGGGAGATTGAGTTCTTTGATTTTACCGGATGGCAGGAGTGCCATGCTGTGGATAAGATGAAGGAATGGACCTCCATTCCCTTTGAACGGTTCGATTCCCCCTTAAACCGGGTAGTCATGATCATTACGCCGGATGGTTTTCAGGGCATCTACCTGCTGGTGGACCACATGACCATGGATGCCCAGTCCCTGATCCTGTTTCTCAAGGATGTGATAGAGATCTATGCCAACATGAAATATGAGGGCATGGAATATCCAAAGGAGATGAAATCCTACATAGCGCAGCTTGAAAAGGACCTGGAGTATGAGGCGGATTCCAAGGCAAAGAAACGGGACACAGAGTTCTTTGAGAAGATGATCTCCTCCTCAGAACCTGTCTTCAACAGCATTTTCGGTCCCGGCAAGCTGGAAGCTGAGCGGGAAAAAGAGAAGAATCCCGAGTTAAGGGCAGTCACCAACGTCTCGGACAATGTGGATGCCAATATTATCACCTTCCAGTTAGAGGCAGATCCATCCAGGAGGCTGATGCAGTTCTGCGAGGAACACCATATTTCCATGGTGTGCCTGCTGATGATGGGGCTCCGCACGTATCTGCAGAAGGTGAACGGCAACGATGATGTCTCCATCAACACCACAGTTGCCAGAAGAGCCACTTTGGCTGAAAAGAAATGCGGCGGCACCAGGATTCACTGTTTTCCTTTCCGCACAGTGGTGGAGAAAAAGGATACGTTTATGGAAGGCCTGAAAAAGATCCGGGATGGGCAGAACCAGATTTTCCGCCATGCAAACTATGACCCGACGGCCTATTATGCATACAGGAACAAATATTATAAATTAAAGTCAGGGCAGACGTATGAGCCTCTGAGCCTGACCTACCAGCCTCTGACACTTCAGGGAAAAGGGCTGGAGCGTCTGCAGAACATTCAATATAAATCTGCATGGTACAGTAACGGCGCGGCAGCCCATGCCCTTTATCTGACGGTTATGCACAGAGCAGAGGACAATGGCATGAACTTTAATTTTGAACACCAGACCGGAGTGGTGCATTTTGAGGACCTGCAGTATCTGTATTACTATCTGTGCCGGATCATCTTCAAAGGCGTGGAGAATCCGGACATGACAGTGGGAGAGATTATCGAATCTGTATAATATTTTTGGGAGGAAATGAGAAATGTTAGAAAAATTAAAAGACATGATCTGTGAATATGTGGAAGTGGATAAAAATGCGGTTACGGAGAATTCCAGGTTCGTGGAGGACCTTGGTTTCACCTCCTATGATTTTATGAGTATGGTAGGGGAGTTGGAGGATGAATTTGACATTGAGGTGGAGGAGCGCCAGGTTGCGGAGATTAGAACCGTAGGCGAAGCGGTACACTACATCGAGAGTCTTCAGGACTAGAGCAGGAGGGGAAATATGAGCAGTCAGATCAACACCATGAAGGATATTATCGGCTATGCAGCCAAGACCTACGGGGAAAATCCGGCCATCCGTTATAAAGTGAGAAAAGAAGTGGTAACAAAGACGTATCTGGACTTAAAAAGGGACAGTGAGGCCTTCAGCAGAGCCCTGGAGGGCATGGGAATGCTGGGAAAACACGTGGCGGTCATCGGGCCGACTACATATGAGTGGATCATTTCTTATTTCGGAGCGGCGGACAGCGGATGCGTGATCGTGCCCCTGGATGCTCAGCTTCCGGCAGCGGATGTGTGCGAGCTTTTGAACAGGGCTGATATCAGTGTACTCGTCTATGATGAACTGCGCAGGGATGTGGCGGAACTGGCAGGGGAGAAATGTCCGGAGATCAAGTGCATGGTTTCCATGCAGGCAAAAGAGGATACCGAACAGGCAAAATCCCTGGATGTCCTTCTGAAAAACCATGCAGGGAGCTTTTCCTGTGAACTGGACCCGGACAAACTGTGTGCCATCTTATTTACCTCAGGCACAACAGGCAAAAGCAAGGGGGTAATGCTCACACACCGCAATCTGGCTGACAATGCATCCTGCCTGGATATGAAGATACCTGCAGGTACGGTATCCATGACCCTGCTTCCCATCCATCATGCCTACTGCTTTACCATGGATATCCTGAAAGGAATCTACATCGGCATGGTCATCTGCATCAATGACTCTATCATGCATGTGTCAAAAAATATGAAGCTGTTCAAGCCGGAGATCGTGCTTTTAGTCCCCATGGTCATTGAATCCATATACAAGAAACTGAAGGAATCCACAGGTATCCTGCCGAAAAAAATGGTGGCAAAGGCTGCTTTCGGCGGCAGTTTAAAGACCATCTGCAGCGGCGGGGCCTATCTTCCCCCGGAAATGGTGGGAGCGTTTGCTGAGTACGGCATCACCATTCTTCAGGGGTACGGCATGACAGAATGTTCCCCTGTCATCAGCACCAATCTGGAATGGGATTCCAAAGAGGGGTCTGTGGGAAAACTCCTTCCAAACTGTGAGGCCAAGGTTGTGGATGAGGAAATCTGGGTACGGGGTTCCAGCGTCATGATGGGATATTACAAGATGCCTGAGGAGACAGAAAAAGCTTTGGAGGACGGCTGGCTGAAAACAGGGGATCTGGGCTATGTGGATGAGGATGATTTTGTGTTCATCACAGGGCGGAAGAAGAACCTGATCATCCTGAAAAACGGAGAAAATGTATCCCCGGAGGAATTGGAAAATGAGATCAGCAGATCTCCTCTGGTAAAAGAGGTCATTGTCAGGGAGACAGAATCCGTCATTGAAGCTGAGATATTCCCGGACTATGAATATGCCTCTAAAAAGAGGATCAGGGATGTCAGGGAAAAGCTTCAGGAAGTGATCGACAACTTTAACAAAGGCCTTCCTCCCTATAAAAAGATTCACGGCCTGAAGATCAGGGAGGAAGAATTTGAAAAGACGCCTTCCAAGAAAATAAAGAGATATTAAGCGGACTTTCTGTTACTGTGCACGCAGTGAACAGTTACGACTTTTCCAGGCGCTGCATATACTGTCTGGGTGTCACATTTTTGTATTTTTTAAAGGCCCTGACAAAATAGCTGCTGTCATTGAATCCGCACCGGTAGGCAGCCTCCGTAACAGAAATGTCCTCTGCGGCCATGAGATAACAGGCCCGCTCAATGCGGTAATAATTCAGATAATCAATAGGTGTCCTGTGGATGACTGCACGGAAGAAGCGGCAGAAATATTTGGAGGACATGCCGGCCAGCCTGGACAGGTCCTCCAGGGTTATGGGGCTTTGATAATTCAGCTCCATATATTCCAGCACAGGTTTTAGCTGCTTTAGTTTTCCCTGTGTATGGTCGCCGGAGGCGCAGGGCGTGTAATATTCCCTGTCAAAAATCATACCATATAGTTCAAAAAGTGCTCCGAGGGAAGTCATTTCCCATCCGGGGCTTTTTTTGCGCAGGGAACCATACAGGGTTTCCGCGCGGGTTAGGATCTCCGGCTGCTTTTGGGTAAAGCGCATGAGAATCTGGATCTGGCGGTGCTGAATTCGATAGAGGTAGCGGCGGATGGCGTGTGTGTGCATGAGCAGAGGCTTTGGGTCAAAAACGGCGCATTCATAGATGCAGTTTTCCGGCTCTCCGCCGTGGATGACGCCTTCCCCGATATAGATCAGTTCTCCTGCACTCACCACATACTCCCGGTCATCCAGACTGAGCCGGAGCTGTCCCTCCACGACCCGGAGCAGTTCTGTCTCCTTGTGCCAGTGAAAGGGCATGTGGTAACGCGGGTGATGCTCATCCACATAATAATAGGCAAGGGGAAAATCCGCCGTGCCGTGGGCCTGTTTTTCGTTGTAATCCAGATAGTGCATAGCTGCCTCCTGACTATTTGTAAAAAGGTGAATATTGTCCTGTTTTTTGCCATTATATCACAGGAAATATGTTTGAAACAAGATTAGGATGGGAATATAAGAAAACTGTTAAAAACTTTAAATGTATGGAGGTACGAAAAATGGCAGAGAGCAGATTGATCGGAACATATCCTGTGATTGGGATCAGACCCACGATTGACGGAAGAAGAGGATACCTGAAGGTAAGGGAATCCCTGGAAGAACAGACCATGAATATGGCAAGATCCGCAGCGCGTCTTTTTGAGGAGAACCTGAAATACTCAAACGGCGAGCAGGTCAAGGTAGTCCTTGCGGACACCACCATAGGACGTGTGGCGGAGGCAGCGGCCTGCGCGGACAAATTCAGAAGAGAGGGCGTGGATATTACCCTGACTGTGACACCGTGCTGGTGCTATGGGGCAGAGACCATGGATATGGACCCCCAGACCATAAAAGCAGTCTGGGGATTTAACGGAACAGAGCGCCCGGGTGCCGTATATCTGGCAAGTGTGCTGGCAACCCATGCACAGAAGGGACTTCCCGCTTTTGGAATCTACGGCCATGATGTACAGGCAGCGGATGCCACGGAAATCCCCGATGATGTCAGGGAAAAACTGCTGCGGTTCGGACGTGCGGCAGTGGCGGCAGCATCCATGAGAGGCAAATCCTATCTGCAGATCGGTTCTGTGACCATGGGAATCGGCGGTTCCATCATTGACCCGGATTTCATTGAATCCTATCTGGGAATGCGGGTGGAATCGGTAGATGAAGTGGAGCTGATCCGCCGCATGACAGAGGGCATCTATGATGAGGAAGAGTTAAAAAAAGCGCTCTCATGGACAAAGGAACACTGCATAGAGGGATTTGACAAGAACCCGGAGGCAGTGCAGAAGACAAGAGAGCAGAAGGACGCAGACTGGGAATTCGTTGTGAAGATGATGTGTATCATCAAAGATCTGATGAACGGAAATGCAAATCTTCCGGAGGGATGCGAGGAAGAAAAAGTGGGACACAATGCCCTGGCAGCAGGTTTCCAGGGACAGAGACAGTGGACAGACTTTTATCCCAATGCAGACTTTGCAGAAGCCATGTTAAATACATCCTTTGACTGGAACGGAGCCAGAGAGCCGTATATCCTGGCCACAGAGAACGATGTGCTCAACGGCCTTGGCATGATGTTCATGAAGCTGCTCACCAACCGGGCGCAGATTTTTGCGGATGTGCGTACATACTGGAGCCCGGAGGCTGTGAAAGAAGCTACCGGCTATACTCTGGAAGGCAAAGCAGCACAGGCCGGCGGTTTCATTCATCTGATCAACTCCGGCGCAGCCTGTCTGGATGCCTGCGGGGAGGCAAAGGATGAAAACGGAAACAGTGTGATCAAACCATGGTTTGACGTGACCGAGGAGGACCAGGATGCCATTATGAAGGCAACTACCTGGAATGCCGCGGATTTCGGATATTTCCGGGGAGGCGGTTATTCATCCAGATTCCTGACAGATGCAGAGATGCCTGTGACTATGATCCGCCTGAATCTGGTCAAGGGGCTGGGACCGGTGCTGCAGATCGCAGAGGGCTGGACCATCAAGCTTCCGGCTGAGGTGTCAGACACGATCTGGAAACGCACGGACTACACCTGGCCGTGTACATGGTTTGCTCCGAGAGTGAGCGGTGAGGGCGCTTTTAAGACCGCATATGATGTGATGAACAACTGGGGAGCCAACCACGGCGCCATCAGCTATGGCCACATCGGTGCAGATCTGATCACTCTGTGTTCCATGTTGAGAATCCCTGTTGCCATGCACAACGTACCGGAGGAAAAAATCTTCCGTCCCGCTGCATGGAACGCGTTTGGTATGGACAAAGAAGGACAGGACTACAGGGCATGCGCAGCTTACGGTCCGCTATATAAATAGGAAGGAAGATGGAAATGCTGGGAAAACAGATGCTGGCAGCAGATTACGGAGCCTCCGGCGGCAGAGTGATGCTGGGCAGCTTTGACGGTGAAAAAATCTCTCTTGGGGAGGTGCACCGTTTTGCCAATGAGCCTGTGATCTTAAACGGAAAAGACAGAAGTACCATGTACTGGGATTTCCTACGGCTGTTTCATGAGCTTAAGACCGGAATCACAAGGGCAGGGATCATGCAGGGCAGGTCAGGGGCGGATATCAGCAGTATCGGTGTGGACACCTGGGGTGTGGATTACGGACTGCTTGGCAGAGACGGTATGCTTTTATCAAGCCCGGTCCACTACCGGGACTCCAGAACAGAGGGAATGCTGAAAAAGGCTTTCTCACGCATGAACAGGGAAAGACTCTATGAGATCACAGGCAGCCAATTCATGGAGATCAATACGGCATTTCAGCTTATGGCAGAGCAGGAATACAGAGAAGAGCTTTTGGAGCAGGCAGAGAGTATGCTTTTAATGCCGGATCTGTTCTCCTATTTTCTGTCAGGGGAAATGGGAAGTGAGTATACCATTGCATCAACCACTCAGATGCTGGATGCTGTCAAAAAGGACTGGTCCGGGGAGGTGCTGGAAGGTCTGGGACTACCTTCCGGGATATTAAAACCCGTGCTCATGCCGGGAACGCGGCTGGGCAGTCTGAGAGATGAAATATGCCGGGAGCTGGGCATTGGTCCTATGGATGTCATAGCAGTGGCAGGACATGATACGCAGAGTGCCATGGCAGCAGTGCCGGCAGAAACGGATGATTTTCTGTTCTTAAGCTGTGGTACCTGGTCGCTGTTTGGAACAGAGCTTGACGTGCCTCAGATTGACGGGAGATCATTTGCCTGCAATATGACAAATGAAGGCGGATGCGGCGGCAAGACATCTTTCTTGAAAAACATCATCGGTCTCTGGCTGATCCAGGAGAGCAGAAGACAGTGGATGCGCGAGGGCTGCGAGTACAGTTTCGGGCATCTGGAATCCATGGCCCGAGACGCGGCGCCCTTTGTCTACTTTATAGACCCGGACGCGCCGGAGTTCGTGCCTTCGGGAAATATCCCGCGCCGTATCCGGGAGTTCTGCAGACGTACAGAGCAGAAGGTTCCGGAGCGTGTGGGTGAGGTGGTGCGCTGCATTGACGAAAGTCTCGCTCTGAAATACAGGATGGTGCTGGATGAAATCTGCGCGTGTACGGGCAGGTCATATCAGGCGGTCCATCTGGTTGGCGGCGGGGCCCAGAGTGCCCTTCTGTGTCAGATGACCGCAAATGCCTGCGGCATTCCCGTGATCGCAGGGCCTGTGGAGGCAACTGTCTACGGAAACCTGGCCATGCAGCTTGTGGCGGCAGGGGAAGTAAAGGATTTGAAAGAGGTTCGCAGCATCATCCGGAATTCAGAAAATATGAAAGTGTATGAGCCGCAGGATGCAGAACTGTGGCAGGAAGCTTACGGACAGTACAGAGCATTTGTCCGGTGACACAAATATGGAGGAAATGAAATGGAATTAAGTTATATGGAGCTCAGGGAACAGATTTGCGATGTGTGCCATAAAATGTGGCAGAAGGGCTGGGTGGCAGCAAACGACGGAAATGTTTCCGTGAAACTGGAGGACGGGACATTTCTGGCAACCCCCACGGGAATGAGCAAAAGCTTTATCACCCCGGAAAAGCTGGTGCACATTGACGGAGACGGAAATATTCTGGAAGCAGAGGAAGGGTGCCGCCCTTCTTCGGAGATCAAGATGCATCTGCGCTGCTATCAGGAACGGGAGGATGTGGGGGCTGTCCTCCATGCACATCCGCCGGTGGCCACAGGATTTGCAGTGGCAAATAAGCCTCTGGATGAGTATTCCATGATAGAGACCGTGATCGCTCTCGGCTCTGTGCCGGTGACTCCATATGGGACACCCTCCACTTACGAGGTACCGGAGGCCATTGCTCCTTATCTGGGAGAGCACGACGCTGTGCTTCTGCAGAACCATGGGGCTTTGACGGTTGGAGCGGATGTGATCACCGCGTATTACCGGATGGAGACCCTGGAGCTTTTCGCGCAGATCAGTCTGAATGCCCACCTGCTCGGCGGGGCAAAGGAAATTTCCCGGGAAAATATCGACAGGCTGATTTCCATGCGGAAGGGATACGGTGTGACGGGAAGGCATCCCGGATATAAGAAGTATTCCGAAGAGGACAGATAGGCCGGTAAACAGCGGTTAGAGGCGCGCCTCATATGGTGCCGGGAATTATGCCGGGAGCAGATGGGGCGTGTTTTGTTTTGGGCAGTGAAAAATATATGTGAAGGATAAAAGGTGAATGAGATGTTAAAAGGAATTCCGAAAATTATATCGCCGGAGCTTTTGAAAGTACTGGCGGAGATGGGGCACAGTGACAGGATCGTGATCGCGGACGGGAATTTTCCTGCGGAGAGTATGGGAAAGGACTGTATCGTTATAAGAATGGACGGACACGGAGTGCCGGAGGTGCTGGACGCAGTGCTCAGTTTGATCCCGCTTGACGGGTATGTAGAGCATCCAATGAGTCTTATGGAGGTTATGCCCGGAGATGATGCCAAGACGCCTATCTGGGATACTTACAGGAAAATCGTGAGGAAGTATGAAGAACGGGGGGACAAAGTGATCCGGAATGTGGAAAGGTTTGCTTTCTACGAGGAAGCCAGGAAGGCGTATGCGATTGTGGCGACAGGGGAAGGGGCGGTCTACGCCAATGTGATGCTGCAAAAGGGAGTAATCTAGGATTTGGGCCGACAATATGTGATGATTGCTTATTGAGAATGTGCAAAAAGTATGCTATACTTTGAAAATGGAACAACCGTGTTGCAGGGTGGCGTTGGCCTTCATTCTACATAGAATGGAGGTGATGTCTATGAAACATTTCGACTTTAAAGACCTAATGGCCTTTGGAATGTTTATTTTAGCGTTGCTGACATTCATTTATTTGATTTGTCACTAACTTAAAATAGAAAACCACCCGAAAACTTGACCAGTCACAGGGTGGTTTTTCTATCCATTTTTTACAGGCCAACCCAACTTGTGGGCGGTTGTTCCTTTTCATATCTATATCATAGCAGATTTCATCAATTTATTCAAGAATATTTTCCAAACTACATTATAACTTTTGTTTAAAAATTGAACTGGTCTTCCCAGGGGAAGTCAGCGGATTCCTCCTGGCTTATGGGCCAGTGGCTGCACCAGGCGGGGACGGCTGGGGATTCTATGCGGTCCATGCTGGGGGTGTAGGGCTTGATATCCAGGACAGGGGTGTTGTCATTGGCATCTATGTAGGCAATATGGATGACACCGTTTTCGTAGTCAATGTATGTGACAGGCGCTGTCGTGAGCGCTATGGGGTTTGGACGGATGGGGGACCTTGTGGCGAAGATGCCCATGACGGCAGGGGCATTTTTGTAGGGCTGTTTTGTTTCCAGTACGGCCCGGGCCTCTTTGGTGTCAAAGTCGCTGAACCACCAGAGTACCTGTAGGTGGCTGAAGCCGTCTAAGGCCTGCAGAGCCGGGATGTATTCCGGGCTGAGGGTTATAAACATGTCCTCTCCGTTGTTGTGGATGGTTCCGATGGGATGTAACTGGTATGTTGTCATAATGTGTTCCTCCATATAATTTATTTGTAAGGTCAATGTAGACCCTGACACGGTGTGAGAGTCAAGCTGCTTTTTATATGGAGGCCGGAGTGATTGCTCAGGCACTCTCTAAGGGTATCTGTATCTCTGTCAGATAGTTTTTGGGGTCCTCTTCGTTCCATGGGCCGCGGTGGACGATCTGTCTGCTTTGCCCTGCCATTTGGAAGCGGACGTTTTTCTGCAGCCAGTCCGCAAAGGAGAGGTAGGCGCCGGCGATGTTGGAAAACGGGCCGTAAACCATTGTACACGCCATGGAAGGGACTGGTTCTGTAAGGCGGAAAACGAAATCTTCCGTACTTTTGCCGGGCTTTTTTACTGGTGCACATATTTCCACGTCCACGTCGGTCTCTTTGTATTCCCTGTCGTGGTAAATGGAAAAGGTGTTAGAGGAAACCTGTATCCGGTTTTCCTGTGCGAAGCGGGACATTTCCTTCCACAGAAGGCCCTCGGCATAGTAATCCGGCAGAACTCGTCTGAGGGAGAGGACCTGGCAGGCGGGGATGGATTTTATGAAGACCTGATACTGCATTTCATTTTTTCCGTGCAGGATATCTTTTTTGATCAGTTCGATCTTTTGAAGTTTGTCCTGTTCTGACTGAATGGTTTCCCGGATTTCCCTGTATTTCCGATCCAGTTGTTCCAGGAGGGAAGTCTCATTTTCTGCTGCAAGAGCAGCGGCAATCTCCGAGACCTGGAAACCGCTGTCGCGCAGATAAATGATCTTATTCAGGGTGGGAATCTGGTCGGCAGAGTACATACGGTAGCCGGTCCAGGGGTCTGTGCTGGCCGGTTTCAGAAGGCCGGCTTCGTCGTAATAGCGCAGCATCCGGATGGATACCTGCGTCAGTTTTGAAAATTCTCCTATTTTAAACATTTTTTCACCTGTTGTCTACAATTCTATGGTAAGGCCCACGCCGACCTCTTCGATGTCTATATATTTCAGCATTTCGGCTTTAGCCTTAAGGGAAACACAGTGGCAGGGATACAGGATATCCGGGGACAGAGCCTTCAGATATTCAATGGTACGGGCAAGCCGTGTGTCTGTATCAAAGAGATGGAATCCGCCTATGATGCCTGCAACCCTCTGTTCCCGGCAGACACTGCGTGCATAGTCCGTGATATTGCAGATTCCGCTGTGAGAGCAGCCGGTGACGATGAAAAGCCCTTTGTCTGTCCTGCATACCAAGGCGGAATCATCCGGGCAGAGATCCTCTGTTTCCTGACCGTTTGCTGTGGCTGTACCGATGGGGCTGCGTTTTTCAAAGTCATGCAGATCGGGTATCCGGCCGAGAAAAAGGCAGTTTTCGGAGAGGAAAACGGGTGATTCGGCAGGCTCAAATCGGAAGTTTTCAGTGATCTCTTCCAAAGAATAGGGGGAGCCTATGTATTCATTTTCGTAGTATTTTGGTTGGAAACACAGGGGATGTGCGATAAGCCGGATATCCGGCAGATCATAGTGATGCCGCAGATATTTTAATCCTCTGCTGTGGTCATTGTGGCCGTGGGAGAGAACAATATGCGTGAGGGAATCTAAGTCAATGCCCATGGAGCACGCATTTTTAATAAAGATATCCGAATACCCGGTGTCAAAGAGAATTTTTATATCATCGGTTTCGATGTAGTAGCTGACTGCCGGTTCCCCTGCATAATATTGGTCGATATACGTGTTGTTGTCCACTAGAACGGTTAATTTCATATGAAACCTCCTGGTTTACTTTTGTATATCATACGCATTTTATGAAAAGTATGCAAGGGAAAATGCAGCAGTGAGAAGAATGGTCAGTCTAGAGCCTGTTTGAAAATTCATTCCGACAATCTGCACGCCCCACTTTGCGGGATATTTGCCCCCAATTCAGTCAGCGTAGCCCGCTACGCCTCCTTCATCGGGGTCAAATCTCCCACAAACTGTGACGCACAGCTTGCCGAAAGCAATTTTCAAACACGCTCTAGCATGATTTCCTTTAAAGAAATATTTTTGATCCGCACAGAATAACAAAGCATCATACACTCATATACCACAGCAAAGGAGAGCAGAGTGATAAAAAGCGCCTGCCAGTTAAAGGTGTAATCGGGAACTTCAGGCACATCCTTAAAAATAATGGAAACCATGCCTTTCACCAGCCCGTACTGATACGCGGTGCCGATGGCAAATCCTGTGTAAGCCACAGGTCTGTACCCGTCCAGAATGGCTTTTCTGCAGTCTTTCTGCGAATACCCAAATACCCGCATCATGGCAATGGTCTTGGTATTGGAGTCAACAACGGTTGTGACAGACAGAAGAAGTGTGGTAAAAGAGAGCACAATCCCGATCACAAATATGATGGCCGTGAACATAGGGCTTGCCAGTTCATCCATACCGAAAGTCATCTGCATCATAGAAGAATAACAAAAAGAAGCAAATCCAATGAAAAACACAAGTGAGATCCGGCTTCTGGACGTGCTCTGCCTTAAATCCTGCAGAAAGGAAAGATTCTTTCTGCCGCTTTTTTTCTGTCGTCTTATCTTGAAGATCCCGCCCTGTTTCCCGCTGAGAAGTGTCAGCACAGGGCTTCCCAGCTTTCGGCATCCGTAAAGGACAGCGAGAGCGGAAAAGAATGCAGCAGGAATCAGAACCAGGCAGACAAGCAGTGAGAAATGAAACTGTACGGCAATATCCGGCAGGATATTCTCTTCATTCATCACCCTGTAAAATCTGGGCATCAAGAGAAAAGCTCCCCCGAATCCAACACCGGTTCCAAACAGCACACTGAACCCAAACACCCAGAACCCGCGTGCGATCTTAAAATCAGAATACCCCAGAGCTTTTAAAATCCCCAGTTCTTTTCTGTGACTGTCAATATAATGCTTAATATAAAAGAACAGCATGACCACAGAGGTGAGCAGAAGGCACCCTCCGCTCACGCTGCTTATCATTTTGCCGGAGGAGACCTGAGCCTCATAAAACACAGTGACAGGCCCGGGCGCAATCTCATCCCGTATCCCTGCCATATCCATATTAAAGTTCAAAAACAGGGTACAGACAAACACTGCACAGCAGGATATAATAAAAATTCCGGTAAATTTAGCGGCGTCCTTGAGTCCCACTACCATACCATCACCATCCTATCTCATAAGCTGTTTTCTGTGTGTCATTTCTGTACAGATCCCTGATCTTACCGCTGTTCATAAGAATGACCTTGTGGGCCATCTGCGCAATATTCTGATTATGCGTAACCATCACAACCGTAAAATGATACATTTTCTGCAGCCTGCAGATATAGTCAAGCACCAGCCTTCCGGTAGCCTCATCAAGAGCGCCTGTCGGCTCATCCAGAAACAGCACCCTGGGCTTTTTCGCCAGTGCCCTTGCCACGGAGACACGCTGCTGTTCCCCGCCGCTCAGCTCCCCGGGAAGCTTTTCCAGCTTATCCCCAAGCCCCACAGCTTCGATCACCTCCCGGTAATCCTTATTACCGGACAGGTCTGCCCCCATTTTCACATTCTTATCCACATTCATATGAGGCAGCAGGTAATACTGCTGGAAAATAAACCCCACCTGTTCCCTCCGAAACCGTGTCAGTTCACTTTCACTGAGCCCGGTGATCTTTTTCTCCTCATAATAGACATCCCCCTGATCCGGCGTCTCCAATCCCGACAAAACATTCAGCAGCGTAGACTTCCCGGACCCGGAAGCCCCTAAAATAACGGCAAACTCCCCGTCCTCAATATCCAGGGAAATCCCCCGAAGCACCGGAAACGGATTATCGGCACTCCCATAAGACTTAAAAAGATCACAAGCTCTGATCATGCCGTTCACCTGCCTTTATATTTTTCAATACTCCTGTAAAAACCTCAGTCATCATTTTCTCAGTCTCCTTCTCCTCAAAACTGCACACATTGGTAGCGCAGAGAGCAGCGATCCCATGAGTATAGACCCACAAATGCCGGTACAAAGTCCACGCGTCCTCATCACTCAGTCCATACTGCTCCCGAACCGACTGCAGAATCTCCTCATGGTTATCATCAATAGCGAAGAGCACATCCTTCACATCTGGCATTTCCTCCCTCTCCGTCATAAACAAAAGCCGAAAAAGCTGAGGTTCCCTTTGTGCAAACCGGATATACTCCATCCCCACACTCCGGAAAGCCATATCCTGCTCAAGCCCCCGCTTCACACTCCCGTTATAAACCTCCCTGGCAGCCTTCACAATCTCCGCCTGCACCTCTTCCATACTCTGAAACACCGTAAACACCGGCCTTGCAGAACTCCCCAGCTCCGCCCCCAATTCCCTGGCCGTAACACCCCCCATCCCCCGTCTCCGAACAATCCTCAACCCCGCATCCACAATCTCTTCCCTCGTAAACTTAGCCCTAGGCGGCATCCCAAACCCCTCCATTCTCATAATATACACATAGATATTCAGCAAAATATAATTTGAATCATCTGATTTAAAACATACGATTTAAAACACTTGCTTCCATAATACCACATCCACCCCCAATGTCAATCCGCAAATCCTCAATTAATCTAAAAACTGCTCTGTTTACTCTTACATCCGCACTTCACCGTCAGGGACCATCAGAGGGCCGGGGGCGGGAGCCACAATCGAAGCCACAACCCCATTGCATCCCCCCAAAAAAAATGCTAAACTAAGAACAAACGTTCCTATAAACAAAAAAATCACCCCAGGAGTCCAAACCATGCAAATAGAAAACCTCATCACCTACCAAAAAACAACCCCTTCCATCCCCCCGCAGTACGCCCCCTACCCCCAGACCCTGTCAGAGGAAATCCGCACCCACCTGGCCACCCACGGCATCCCCAGCCTCTACACCCACCAGGCCGAAATGTTTACCCAGGCCACCCGGGGCAAAAACATCGTCATCACAACCTCCACCGCCAGCGGCAAAACCCTGGGTTTCCTCCTCCCGGTCGTACAGGAAATCCTCTCCAATCCTCAGTCAAGAGCCATTTTCCTCTACCCCACAAAAGCCCTGGCAAGCGACCAGTACCGTGCCATCCGCCCCTGGATCGAGACATTTGGAGAACACAGACTGTCGGCAGGGGTGTACGACGGTGATACGCCGCCCACGGAGCGCAGCCGTATCAGGAAGAATGCCAACATTATCCTGACCAACCCGGAAATGCTCAACAGCGCTTTTCTCCCAAACCACAGCAAAGCCGGCTTTGACTTCATATTCTCCAACTTAAAATACATTGTCATGGATGAACTCCATACCTACCGGGGCGCCTTTGGCTCCCATCTTGCCAATGTGTTCCGCCGTCTTTCCAGAATCTGCAGATACTATCACGCATCACCCAGGTTCCTCTGCAGTTCCGCTACCATAGCAAACCCCGTGGAACTTGCCCGGGCAGTGTGCCAGAGAGAATTCATCCGCATTGACAGGGACGGTTCTCCGGCACCTGAAAAGCGGTATTTCTTTCTCCAGCCGCCAAAGATTTACGGAAAAGACAACCAATACTACGGCCAGGTACAGAGTACCGCTGTGGCAGCAGCCATGACGGCACAGCTTGCCGAGGAAGGACAGAGCTTTCTCACCTTTGCAAAATCCCGCAGAAATGTGGAGGTCATCTTAAAAGAAGCCCGGGACATGCTGGACGGGGAGGATATATCCGGTACAGGGCCTGCTGACCGGATTTCCGGCTACCGGGGAGGCTATACCCCAAAGGAGCGAAAAGAGATCGAGCGCAAAATGACCACAGGAGAGCTTTGCGGCCTGATTTCCACCAACGCTCTGGAGCTGGGCATTGATATCGGCAAGATAGACACAACCGTACTCGCCGGATACCCGGGAACCAAGGCTTCCTTCTGGCAGCAGACCGGCAGGGCCGGAAGGAGCGGCAAGGCATGTTCCAACTATTTGATCCTGGATAACCTGCCCTTTGACCAGTACATTTCCATTAATCCGGACTGGCTGTTCGACGGGGAGAGCGAAAGTGCAGTGGTGGACCGGGACAACCTGCTGATTGAGCTTGCCCACATCCGGGCAGCGGCGGCGGAGCTACCTCTCACCCTTGATGATATCGCTGTCTTTCCCGATTTGGGTGAGACGATCCCGGTGCTGCTGAGAGTCAAAGAGCTGAGCGCCCAGGACGGCAGATTTTCCTGGTGCGGAGACACCTTTCCGGCAGGAGATTTCAGCCTGAGGAATATCGATAAAGTCAGATATAAACTGGTGGACCAGGAAAATGCCAGAATCATAACAGAGATGGATGAGATGCAGGCGTTCCGTGAAATCCATGAGGGTGCTGTGTACATGCACGGAGGTGCCCAGTATGAAGTGGTCCGCATGGATCAGGAGACAAAGACCTCCTACGCGGTTCCTTTCCGTGGAAATTATTACACTATGCCGGGCAGCAGCACCACCATCCGGGTCATACACGGAAATGCGGAAAAGGAATACAAAAGGACAAAAGTTTTTTTCGGTGATGTAAATGTAAAAGAATCTGTCTACATGTATAAAAAGCTGCAGTTTCACAACCACCAGAACCTGGGTTACGGGCAGCTTACGCGTCCTTTGTCAAAAGATTTTGACACGGAGAGTACCTGGATCACCATTCCTAAAAACGTTGTGCAGGTGTACCGGAGTCTTATAAGGGAATCGGGAAACGGACAGATTTTGAGAAATAACCATTTTGACGGTATCTGCTATGCCATCAGAAACGCGGCCCGCATGGCGACCATGACAGAACAGGAGGACATAGGTGTCACTATGTCCGGCAATGCACTGGATCTGGGCGCAGGGCTTCAGGAGGAAGTGTGCCTGTACATTTTTGACGAGTATGTGGGCGGTCTGGGTTACGCGGAGAAAGCCTATGAATTGATGCCGAAGATCATAGAACATGCCATGGAAATGGTGGGAGGCTGCAAATGTAAGGATGGCTGCGCTGCCTGTGTGGGAGATTACCGTCTGGATAAGAAGATTGTCTATTGGGGCCTGGAAAACCTGCTTTTAGAGCTGGATTCCCCTATGGGCATGAAACTGCCGGAACATACACCTTCCACTTATATGCAGAAGCCCTTTTCCTTTGAGGAACTGCCCCGTAAATGGAAGGAGTTCTGCGTCTTTTTAGGCCGGAAAGGGGAAAGCATGGCTGCGTTTTTCAATACCGTGGAGCAGGTAAGCATTGAGGGAGACACCCTGTTTCTTCCCACGTCCAGTACTTTTTACCAGGCCTGGATCCTGGAACCGTCTAACAGGTTAAGCCTGAAAAACATCATTTCCTTCTATACGGATGCACCCCCGTCCCTGCGCCTGGAGGTGCGTCTGGCGGAAGGAACAGAAAACAGGAAAGATACAGAAGAAAAAATCAGGCGAAGGTATTCCCATCTAAATGATACCAAATAAAAATTGTTTTGCGATGGGGCGAATACTCCCCAGTCAAAATGCAGTAACAAACAGCAGGACAACAGTTCAGTGATTTGAACCGTACGGCTGCGGGCGAGGATGAAAATATGGAATTATACAATGAAAAAGAGCTGGACAGACTGAATCCCTATCAGAAAGAGGCAGTTCTGGATGAAAGCCCTGCCTGCATAGTAAATGCAAATGTGGGGAGCGGCAAGACCACAGTGCTGATATCCAAAGTGCAGTATCTCCACCATGTGAAAAAGGTGAATTATGAGGAGATGACGGTCCTTACTTTTACAAATAAAGCCGCAGATGAGATAAAGTCCAGGCTTCTGGCCGCAGAACCGGAGCTGCCTGTGGAAAAGCTCAGAGGATTCGGTACTTTTCACAGCACAGCCCTGTATTATCTGCGGGAATATCTTCCGGTGGAAAAGCTGGGATATACCAGAGATTTTCTGGTCATAGACCCTGAGGAAGAGCTGGAGCTGGCACTTGATCTGATCCGGCAGCACAAACTGAAAATAAAATATAAGAACCGCCTGAAGAAAAGACTGGAGTCGGCAATGGCTGTCCGCGGGGAGGAGAAAAAAGTTTCAAAATATCAGGACGATATCTTTGATCTGGTCCGTCTGCTGCGGGAGGAAAAGGCCAGTCAGGACAAAATGACCTTTTTTGACCTGCTGGAAAATGCCAATCTTCTTTTGAGGGAGGAGATTGGAAATTCTCCGTCTCCCAAATGGGTCATTGTAGACGAGGTCCAGGACAGTGACAGCCAGCAGCTTGTTTTCCTTGACCGGCTGGTCAGCAGAGGCGCCAATCTTTTTGCCGTGGGAGATCCCAATCAGGTGATCTATAGCTGGAGGGGCAGTGCGTTTCAAATTTTTTATACCCTGAAACATAAATACCGGGCAAAAGAGTTGACCCTCCCCATCAATTACCGTTCCAGCTCCTCTATCCTGGAGGCTGCCCGGTGCTTTCTGCAGAACGGCAGCCCCCTTACAGGCGTGCGGGAGCCGGGGAATAAAATAATCGTGAAACGGCAGTATGATGCTTTTCAGGATGCCTGCTATCTTGCGGGAAGAATAAAAAAGCTGCATAGGGAGGGCACGCCATACGGGGAGATGGCTGTTTTTTACCGCCTGCAGAGCCAGTCCGGAATGTTTGAGGATGTGTTTTCCAGAGAGGGGATTCCCTTTGAGGTCTCATTAAAAAGAACGGTGGGGGATGTGCCTGTGCTTCGGTGGTGCATCCGCCTGCTGCGCTTTTCACTGAATAAAAAAGATACCCCATCCGGCATCTATGTGCTCGCCAGCCGGGAGTACGGGGAGGGAATCAGTGAGAAGAAGGCAAAAGAGATTGTCTGCAACAGTAAGCCGGGAGCCAGTCTTCTGTTTGATAAGATGTGCGGATTCAGCCGAATCTGTGAGGAACTCGGAGATGAGGAAGCACTGTTTTCCTATTTTGAACTGGAGCGGTATCTGAATCCTGTGTCTGCTTCTTACATGGAGGACAGGGATGCCGTGCACAGGCTGTTTCAGATCATGTTTGACTATGTGAAGGAGCAGCAAGAGAACCGGGAGGCGGGAATGCGGGCGTTTATCAATTCCTCCTCTCTCTACGGGCTGGATGTGCTGAGGGAGGAGATCAGCGAAGAGAAAGACAGTGTGAAGCTTATGACACTGCACGCATCAAAGGGGCTGGAGTTTTCCTGTGTGTTTATCACAGGGGTAAATTATGGCCTGATTCCCCTTAAAACCAGAGACATGGATGGAGAAGAGGAAGAACGCAGGCTGTTTTTCGTTGGAATCACCAGGGCAAAAGACAGACTGGAGCTGTCTTATTATACAAATCCCGGTGAGAGGGCCATGCCGGGGGAGAGCCGATACATCCGCATGATTCCGCCGCGCCTTCTGGAAGGGGAGGAAGAGCGGGGACCCGCTGTCAGCCTGCAGGAGCTGAAACGCCAGGTGCAGGAACAGAGAACGCAGGAACAGAAGCGAAGTCTGCAGGAACAGGAGCGGAGTCTGCAGGAACAGAAGCGAAGTCTGCAGGAACAGAAGCGAAGTCTGCGGGAACAGGAGCCAGCCCCAACAAAGCGTGTCCGGCATCCCAGATACGGAACAGGTGTGGTTGTGCGGGAGGATGAAACTATGCTGGAGGCAGAATTCGAGGGTTATGGAACGAAAGAATTTATAAAAGCGTTCAGCGAACTGGAATATATATAGAAGAGTGAGGCAGGAATTTTCCGGAAAGGTGGTACCATGATCAAGAGAAATAAAAAATCACCGCTGCGTGCGGAGATGGAGGCTGTCCTGAAAAAGGAGCAGGCATTTCTGAAGAAAAACGCGGAGAAGAAGGCATCTTTTCTGGACCGGACTTTGGAGGAGAAAGTTCCGGCCAGGCTGCAGGAGACGCTGGATAAAGCATTTGAAAAGGCATTCGGCCTTATTTTTGAAAAAGGTACGGATTTTATAGAGAAGACATATTCCAGGGAGAAGATAGAGCACAATTATAAAGTGGACGCCTACGCTGCGGGACTGATGGAGAACAAAAAGACACTGCGCACATTTACGAAAAAAGCGCAGGCTGCAGGGAACAGAAATCTGCTTCTGGCCGGTGTGGAAGGGGTGGGACTCGGTGTCCTGGGAATCGGTCTTCCGGATATCCCGCTTTTTACGGGGATGATACTGAAAAGTATCTATGAGACAGCGCTTCACTACGGATACCCATATGATACGGAGGAGGAAAAGTATTTCATACTTTTGCTTATACAGGGGTCACTGTCCTACGCAGAGACACTGGAACAGATGAACGCCAAAGCAGACAGATATATTCTGGAACCTGTTGTCCCTAAAGGATATGACAGCAGGGAACAGATAAAGGAGACATCCGCTGTTCTTTCCGGAGAGCTTCTGTATATGAAATTCCTGCAGGGGATCCCCGTGGCCGGAGTGATCGGTGGAGCCTATGACTCCATCTATTTAAGAAGAATACTGGATTATGTGAAAATAAAGTACAGAAAAAGGTTTCTAACAGACAAAGACAAAGCCAATTGACTTGCAGCAGAATACATTCTATACTTAAGAAAAGTGGTTTAGAGATTAACGGAATACTGCCGTCCGGTTGGGAAACTGTGTGGCTGTCTGTGAGAAAGTTTGAGGGCAAATAAATATGCAGAAGAGGATGATGACCATTTTCCTGCTGGTCGTTCTTGTATTGTCGGGACTCCTGTCCCTGTATTCTATGGGGAATCTTCAGGGAAATGCAAGGGTCATCAATTACACCGGAGTTGTTCGCGGAGCAACCCAGAGACTTGTTAAAGAAGAATTGGAGGGACGCCGGGATGATGCCCTGATTTCAAAACTGGACGGCATCATAGAGGAACTGCGCACAGGAGAAGGCGAGAACAGGCTGGTCAGGCTGAAGGACGATGAGTACCAGGAAATGGTGGCGCTCATGCAGGAACGCTGGGAAGAGATGAAGCAGGAAATCCGGAAGGTGCGGGCGGGCGCGGACAGCCAAAGGCTTTATAATCTGAGCGAAGATTTTTTTGAACTGGCAGATGAGAGTGTGGGTACTGCGGAGCAGTACGCGGAGCGCTATGTCCGTATGGCACAGATTTGCTTTGCTGCGCTGACTTTGATATGTACGGCTGCGGCGATTCTGCTGGCTGTCTATATGAGAAAGCAGGAACAGCGGCGCAGAGAAGTGGAAATGATGGAAAACGCCAATCTGGAAAAGAGCCGTAAGCTCTCCAGAATGACGCAGGACCTGCAGGCTCCCATGAACGAAATATCGGAGCTCCTATACGTCTCAGATATGGATACATATGAGCTGTTATTTATCAACGACGCAGGAAAACGAAGCTTTCATTTGGACGATATTGAGGGGAAGATCTGTTACCGTGTCCTTCAGGGAAGAGATAGTCCCTGTCCATTCTGTACCAACAGATTTTTAAAGAGCGGGGAGAACTATACCTGGGAGATTACCAATCCCATTACAGGCCGCCATTATCTTCTGAAAGACCGCCTGATCGAGTGGGAAGGAAGACGGGCACGGCTGGAGCTGGCCTTTGACACCACTGATGCGGAGCAGGAGAAAGAAAAACTGAAATACGCTCTGAGCTCAGAGCAGATGGTGATGGAGTGTGTCAGGACACTGTACTGTAAAAAAGATATGAAAGAGGCAGTGGGAGATGTACTGCGGGAAATCGGAACGTTTTTAAAGGCAGAGAGAACCTATATGTTTAATCTGCGTGAGGGATTTCTGCACAATGACTATGAATGGTGTGCCGAAAACGCGGGTTCCCGGCATGAGGCTCTGAAGGATATATCCGCTGCACAACTGGAGGAGTGGCGCAGGGTTCTGAATCAAAAAGGCTGTATTGTCATGAAAGACGCGGAAGAGTTCATGACAATATTTCAGGGAAGTGAAGCGATTGCCAGAGAACGGAATATACGCAATGTGGCAATCTCCACTCTGGAGATAGATGATGTGCTGATGGGCTGTCTGGGGGTGGACAATCTTCCGGAGGACCGTCTGATGAACATTGGTTCTATCCTTCAGACTATCTGCTACTTTATCCTGCTTGCCTACCGGAGGGCAGAGGATGAGCAGCAGTTAGCCCATCTCAGTTACTACGATACTCTGACCTCCTTTTATAACAGAAACCGTTATATTGAGGACATGCAGAGGATGACCGGCAAAGAGGGAAGCGTGGGCATCGTTTATCTGGATGTCAATGGACTTAAGGACATCAATGACCGGTACGGCCATGCCTTTGGGGATAAAATACTCACAGAATGCGCGGAACGCATGAAACAGGTCTTTCAGGAGGGTAGTTTTTATCGTGTGGGAGGCGATGAGTTTGTGATCATCTGCCATGATGTGCCAAAGGAACGATTCTGCCAAAGGGTCAATGAGCTGAGGGCTGCATTTAAGCGGGATGCACTGTGCAAAGCTGCTATCGGCTCCCAGTGGACTGAGAAATTAGTGGATGTGGGACAGGTCGTGGCAAACGCGGATGCGCAGATGTACGAGGACAAAAAGGAATTCTACAGAAATAACCCGGCTTCCAAGAGGTACCGCCATCACAGCGATGAGCTGCTCTATCTGACTGACCCAGAAATTCTCAGGCAGGAAATCAGCAGAAACCAGTTTGTGGTCTATCTGCAGCCGAAGATTTCCTCAGCGGACCGGACGGCAGTGGGAGCGGAGGCACTGATCCGGTACCAGTCAAGGGATGGCTCCCTGGTCCTTCCGGGAAATTTTCTGCCTCTGCTGGAGGAGTCACGGACAGTCAGCCAGATTGATTTCTTTGTGTTTGAATTTATCTGTTCCAAGATTAAGGCATGGGGCAGGGAAGGGAAAAAGGGCTTCCCCGTATCTGTGAATTTTTCAAGGTATTCCCTGACACAGCCGCATTTTATTGAGCATCTTCTTTCCATCTGCGATAAATACCGGATATCACCGACATGTCTGGAAATTGAGATTACGGAGACTGTGAGAAATGGCAATGACATAGATATCTGTGTCCTGATAGAAAGCCTCAGAGAGGCGGGATTCATTGTGACGATTGATGATTTCGGCACGGAATATGCCAATCTGGCCCTTTTATCCGCAGTGGAGTTCGACGTTTTGAAGCTGGATAAAAGCATGGTAGACGATGTGGTGAGTAATCCCAAGGCCCAGGCTATTGTCAGCTCCATTGTGGATATGGGGCAAAAGATGGGCATTCAGATCGTGGCGGAGGGAATTGAGACGGAGGAACAGCTTGAGGTTCTCCGGACCTGCGGTGTGGAGCTGGCCCAGGGATTTCTGTTCAGCAAACCCATTTCTGTGGATGAATACGAGAAACGGTATTTAGATAAATAAAAATAGCTCTGCTGCAAAGAAAGACGGGACACCCTGTTATGGGGTGTCCCGTTCTGAGGTTCTGGGTTATCCCCAGACTTTTATTTTATTATATCCTTCTTTCAGTCCTTCTAAAGGTCCAACAGCCGGTGTTTCACAGCGTACGGCACCGTTATAGTCAGTATCCAGAACAATGGATTCACCATCAGGGCCATCAAAGGGGGCTTCCGGAATGCGGACCATACCCAGTGTTTCTGTGGAGATGATTCCGGCGGGCATATGAAGCATCTCTTTTTCTGCATGGATTTCCAGATAGGTTTCCTCTCCCTCCACGGAGATTTTTACCTGGGGATCAGCAGCACTTGTGTAGTTCTCTTTCTCCGCGTCAAATGCCGGGGCATTTTTCAGATAAGCGTTGTGATTGATGTAGGCAGGCTGTTTTACCTGTTCAAACATTTCCAGGTCCTCATTTCCCATGGAAGCAACGGTTTCCATATATTCCTCCAGGGTTTTGGTGGAGCCGTTGTAGCCTATGGTTCCGCATAAGGACTGCTCCGTATAGGCATCCACGCTGCCCACGAAAATGTTGTTGTACAGACGGTCATCTCCGCCGTATACAGGTGTGGTGCCGGCAACTTCCGTGCTGTGCGGGAAGTGATAGGGAGTGGATCGGTTCAGGACATCCTCTCTTCTCATGGTTCCGCAGCACAGGTTGTGGATATATGCACCGCCCTGGGCAATATTGTCGAAGTTGTAGGCAGAGGCAAAGATGTTGTTGTCTACCATATAAGGCCCGTGAGTCACTTCCACCATCAGGTCACGGTCGTTGTTATAGTACAGGTTTTTGCTGACGCGCGTGCCCTGTGCCTGCCAGTCAAGCCAGGTGCCCAGAGTACAGTCATGGATATTGTTGTCGTGGATCTGTACGTCAATGGCTGCGTGCAGCTTGATGCCTGCGATCTCATAGCCGAAATACTCGTGTTTTACGGCAATATTATAGATATGGTTGTTGTAGATCTGGCTGAACACACAGCCCATATGGCCTACGATACCATTCTGTCCGCAGTCATAGATGACGTTGTTGCGGATAATGTGGGAACCGATCTTTTCCTTGCTCCAGCCAATCTTCAGGGCGCGGAACACTGCCTCCATCTGATACTGGTATCCCGGTTTTCTGTGTCTTCTGGTGCAGAGGTTATGGCCTGTAGAGGCCTCCTTGCCAATGCTGATGCCGCTGCATTTCGCATCATGTATCATATTGTTTTCAATGATCCAGCCCTTGCTCCAGTTAGCACCCAGAAGGCCCGGCTGGTCAGCAGTAGGCGGTGTCCAGGGGCAGGCAGCCTGTGCCATCTCAAAGCCGCGCACGGTGATATAATTCATGCCAGTTTTTTCAGGGTAGAAGCAGCACTTACGCACATTGATCTCGGTCAGCTCTTTGTTGGGATCAGCTCCCTGGAAATTGGCGTAAATATATGTATTTTCATGGTCTGTCTCAGCATACCACTGATAAATGGTCCACTCTTTATCTTTGATGGGTTCCGGGTGTTTGGTCCACGGCGGGTTGTATCCCTCTGTGCGGATCTGGGGATTTCTCACCTCATCCAGGGATTTTGCTTCGTAGAAAGATTTGCCGTTTAAGTAGACATCTCCTGCATGGACGGAATTGTCATCCGGATAGATGAACCAGTCACCCCAGAGCGGCTCTTTGTAGGGATTGTAGTCACCGAAAACAGTGTTTGGAATCACTGCTTTCCAAACAGTCCCCTCTGTATTCTCCCAGTTTTGGATCCGTTCGGAGCCTTTTATCACGACCTTTTCTCCCTCGGCTGCCTCGTATACAATACGGCTGATGTCGCTGTAGCCGCTGTGTTCCGGCTTGACCCATTCCCGGTACTCACCCTCATGTACAATGACTTTGTCTCCTGTCTCGGCGGCTTTGGCTGCCCTTTGTATGGTTCGGAAGGGATCCTCTTTCGTCCCCTTTGCATAGTCAGAGCCGGTGACGGCTACATGGTATTCTCTGTTCATGATTTTTCCTCCTGTCATAAACCTTTTCATGTCTATAAGTATAGACAATGGGGAGGGAAGGGACAAGACGAATTTTGGGGGATTTTCCTTGAAATTTGTGTCACAGTTGTGTCCGGTGAAAAAAAGGTGTATAATCAGAAAAACGAACATATTTTCGAAAAAGAGGTGGTGTGAATGATATTGAGTGTGAGCCGAAGGACAGATATACCGGCCTATTACCGGGACTGGTTTTTTAAAAGGATTGAGGAGGGATATGCCTGTGTCCGCAATCCTTTTAACTTTCATCAGGTGAGCAGGATATCCCTTAAGCCGGAGGTGGTGGACTGTATTGTGTTCTGGACCAAGAATCCGGTCCCTATGTTTGAGAAGCTGCCGCTTCTTGATCCGTATATGTATTATTTTCAGTTTACCCTGACCGGGTACGGAAGGGATGTGGAGCCGGGGCTGCCGGATAAGAAACAGGTTTTGATTCCCGCGTTCCAAACACTGGCAGAGACTATAGGGGCAGAACGGGTGGTGTGGCGCTATGACCCGGTTTTCTTTAATGCCCGCTATACACCGCAATATCATCTGCGGGCATTTTCCGGAATCGCAGAGGCGCTGGAGGGTTATACAGAGCGGGTGGTGATCAGTTTTCTTGACTACTATCCGAAGATAAAAAAGAACCTGGAAATGCTGGAATGTGAGAATTTGGAGGAGGAAAGCCTGGGCAGATTCGCCGGGGAGCTGGCCCGCACTGCCCATGTTCACGGTATGGAGATCGTGACCTGCGCGGAAAAAGCAGACCTGCAGAAATACGGGATCACCCACGGAAGCTGTGTGGACGGGGAACTGATCCGGCGTCTGTGCGGCTGCAGCCTGGATGTGAAAAAAGACAAAAATCAGAGAAGCGAATGCGGCTGTGTGGAGAGTATAGATATCGGTGCCTATGATACCTGTCCCCACGGATGCCTGTACTGCTATGCCAACCAAAGCAGCCGGGCCGCCGCAGCCGGGCGAAGGAGATACACGGCAGAATCCCCTATCCTGTGCAGTGAGATACTGCCGGAGGATAAAGTGACAGAGCGGAAG